>FWWL01000135.1_pt1 | contig 202520 bp, 185 predicted proteins | sample 2228331 | NCBI WGS metagenome assembly FWWL01 (sample SAMEA103939775, study PRJEB20133) | metagenome | reverse complement strand
CGCCGGCTTCGGGGGTGTTGCAGGAGATTTTGGTGCCGGAGGGCGAAACGGTGGCCGTCGGTACCGTCCTGGCCATCATTGCGACGGGTGCGCCAGCCACCGCCGCGCCCCCGCAGCTGGCTCCGCAGCCGACCGCTGCGCCGAAGCCAGCGCCCGAGCCCGCGCCAGCCGCCGCACCGCAACAGCCGGCACCTTCGGGGGATGGGGCGCCGGCTGTCGGACCGATCCCGCGCCGGGGACCAGACGGTCGCTTCTACTCGCCGCTGGTGCGCTCTATTGCAGAAAAGGAAGGATTGACGCCGGAGGAGCTGGCTTCCATCCCGGGCAGCGGACGGGGTGGTCGGGTTACCAAACAGGACGTACTCCAGTATCTGGAGCAGCGGCGGCAGCGCGTGCAGCAACCGGCCACGCGTCCTGCTGCGCCACGCCCGGTGACGCCTCCGAAGCCGGAGCGTCTCGCTGCACCACGTCCTGCCCCACAGGTGGTGGCAGGCACCGAAGAGGGCCGCGTCGAGATCATCGAGATGGATCGGATGCGGCAGCTCATCGCCGAGCACATGATCCGTTCGAAACGCACCTCGGCCCACGTAACCTCGTTTGCCGAGGTGGACGTGACGAACCTGGTGCGTGTGCGGGAGCGCAACAAGGACCGCTTCGAGCAACGCGAGGGCGTCCGCCTGACGTATCTCCCCTTCTTCGTGCAGGCCGTTGTCGAAGCCCTAAAGGAACACCCACTGCTGAATGCTTCGGTCGAGGGCACACGAATCCTCATCAAAAAAGATTACCATATCGGCATCGCCGTCGCGCTGGGGACGACAGGGCTGGTGGTCCCGGTCATTCGGGATGCCGGGCAAAAGAACCTGGTGGGCTTGGCGCACGCCATCGCCGATCTGGTGCAGCGTGCCCGCAACAAGCAGCTGCAGCCCGACGAGTTGCAGGGCGGCACCTTCACGATCACGAACGTGGGCTCGCTGGGCTCCCTGATGGGCACGCCCATCATCAATCAGCCTCAGGTAGCCATTCTGGCAACGGGCGCCATCAAGAAACGGCCGGTGGTGGTCGAGCACCCCGAACTCGGCGACGTGATTGCCATCCGCCAGATGATGTATCTGTCGCTTTCCTACGACCACCGGATTATCGACGGCGCTATGGCCGCTTCCTTCCTGCGCAAGGTGACGGAGGTGCTCGAGTCAATCGATCCCAACATGGAGCTATAGACCGCCTGTCAACACTTGTTAACGGATCATTACATTTAGGCCGGGTGGATTTTAACCGCTGCAGCGTTAGTTTCGCTGCGTTCAATCGCTGTGCGGGAGTCCCGGACGTATGGAGCAAGCCGTTGCCCGACCGTCGTGGCTACAGCATCTGCCGGTGGCGGCAGCGTTGCTGGACGAAACCCTGCACTACCGGGCGGTCAACGCCCAGTGGTGCCAGACATTTGCACTGGCGGCCGACGAGGTGGTGGGAAAAACGCACGCGGAGCTTTTTGAAGAGAACGGAGGATACTGGACCCAGGCGCTCCACCGCGTGCTGCAGGGTGCGGTGATGGTGACAGGCGAAGAAATGCTCCTGAAACGCCGCGATGGCCCTGCTTTCTGGGTACGCTGGTGGGGACAGGCCTGCCCTCTGGGGAAGCAACGGGGGATGATCTTGGTGTTTGAGGATCAAACGGAGATGCATCGGATGCATGAGGCCCTGGAGGCTTCCCAGCGGCTCCTGACCCGTGTGCTGGCTTGCTCACTGGAAGGCATCATGGTGCTGCGGCCAGTGTATCAGCCAGATGGCGAGGTGCTCGACTTCTTCTGGCTACTGGCCAATCCACGTGCCCACGTGCTGCTGCAGCAGTCAGAACTGGAAGGTCGGCGGTTGCGCGAAGTGCTCCCTGAAAGCGTATTGCCGGGCTTTTTTGAAACATGCGTGCAGGTGATGCAACGGGGCGAGCCATTGCGGCAGACCTTCTGCTTGAAACAGACCGAACGCTCCCTTTGGCTTGAAATGGCGGCCACCCGTCTCGACGAAGGCGTGGCCGTCATTTTTAGGGACGTGACCGAGGCCCGTGAGGCCGAGGCAAAACTGCGCGAGCGGGAGCAGCTCTTCCGGCTGCTGGCCGAAAACATGACCGATCTGGTGGCGCTGCACGATGCTGAAGGACGCATCGTGTACGCCAGCCCTTCCGCCGAACGCATGGTGGGCTATGCCCCGCAGGAGCTGATCGGCCATCGGCTTGAGGAATTCTGGCATCCAGAAGATCGAAACCGGTTGCCTTCGCTCCTGGAACAGGCCGGCGAGGAAGACCATCCGGGCGTGCTCGTCCATCGCTTCCGGCACAAGCAGGGAAGCTATCGGTGGTTGGAGACGCACGTGCGTGCAATCCGCGACGAAGCTGGGCGGATGGTACAGTTCCAGAGCAGCTCGCGCGATGTGACCGATCGCGTGGAGGCCGAGCAGGCACTGGCTCGCTCTAACGAGACGCTTCAGCAGCGCAATCGCGAGCTGCAGGAATTTGCCTACATTGCCTCGCACGACCTGCAGGAACCGCTCCGTAAAGTACGGGCCTTTGCTGAGCTGCTTAAGGAAGAGTACGATTCGGAGTTGGACGACGAAGGACGCTACTACTTGGATCGTATGCAGGATGCTGCCCTACGCATGTCCCGGTTGATCGAAGATCTACTTACCTTCTCGCGGATTACGACGCAGGCGCGACCCTTTGAACGCGTCGATCTGCATGCGATTCTCCACCAGGTGTTGGCCGATTTGGAAGTGCGCATTGCTGAAACCGAGGCGCAGGTGCATGTCGAAGGCCACTGGCCCGTCGTGGAAGCAGACCCTACGCAGATGCGTCAGTTGCTGCAAAACCTGATTGGCAATGCGTTGAAGTTTCATCATCCCGAACGTACGCCTGAGGTATGGCTCCGCGCACGTCTGGAGGAGACGCCTTGGGGCACCCAATGCGTGATCGAGGTGCAGGACAACGGGATCGGTTTTGACGAGAAGTATCTGGATCGTATCTTTTCGCCGTTTCAGCAGTTGCACGGTCGGGGCCGTTACGCCGGAACGGGCATGGGACTGGCCATCTGTCGCCGGATTGTCGAGCGGCATCATGGACAGCTTACCGCCCGAAGTCGCCCTGGCGAAGGCGCTACGTTCACCGTTAAGCTTCCGCTAACGCAGCCGCCAGACGCTGCGTCGCCACCTTCTTCGACCGCCCACGCATGAGCAATCCCGAACCCATTATTATTTTGCTGGCCGACGACGATCCCGACGATCGGCTGCTGACGATCCGGGCACTCAAACGCAGCCGCCTCCGTAATGAGATCTACACGGTGGAGGATGGCGAAGAACTGATGGACTACCTCCACCGACGAGGGGCCTATGCCGATCCCCAGCGCTCGCCGCGTCCGGGGCTGATCCTGCTGGACCTGAACATGCCCCGCAAGGACGGCCGGGAAGCACTGCAAGAAATCAAATCCGATCCGGTACTCCGTCGCATTCCCATCGTTGTGCTGACCACTTCGAACGCCGATGCCGACATTCTGCGCAGCTACGATCTGGGCGTCAACGCCTTCATCACCAAGCCGGTCACCTTCGAAGAACTGGCGCATGCCCTCCAGGTGCTGGGCGACTTCTGGTTCGAGATTGTGCGGCTTCCTTCCGTGGATGAAACCTGACCATGGCGATGCCGCTGGACATCCTGCTGGTCGAGGACGATGAGGACGACTACCATATCGTACGTCGTCTGCTGCGTCGGGCCACGACCATTCAATGCACACTGCACTGGCGAGCCAGCTACGAGGAGGGGTTGGCGGCGCTTCGGGAGAGCCCCTTCGACGTGTGTCTGGTGGACTACCGGCTGGGGACGCACAACGGGCTATCGCTACTCCGAACAATCCGCAGCGAAGGACTCACCCTTCCGGTGATTCTGCTGACCGGTCAGGGCGACCTGCAGGTGGATCTCGAAGCAATGGCGGCCGGCGCCTGGGACTACCTGATCAAGGGACAAATCAACGCGCAGCAACTGGAGCGCACAATTCGCTATGCCGTCGAACGCCACCGGGCCGAGGAGCGCATCCGCGAGCAGGCCACGCTGCTGGACGCCGCCCGGGAGGTGATCATGGCCGTCGACCTAGACGGACACGTGATCTACTGGAACCGTAGCGCCGAGCAACTTACCGGCAAATCCGCCGCCGCGGTGCAGGGCCGACTGGTGTCGGAGGTACTGGAGGGCATCGATGCCGCGCTGCTGCAGGAAGCCCTGCAGGCGGTGCAGACTGGCGGCGTCTGGAACGGCGAGCTGCGCGTGCATCGACACAACGGCGAGGATCGCCTGCTGGAAAGTCGCTGGACGCTGGTGCGCGACGCCTACGGCCGGCCGCGTTCGGTGCTGATCATCGGCACCGACGTCACGGAGCGTCGTCAGCTCGAGCAACAGTTCCTCCGCGCGCAGCGCATGGAGAGTATCGGCCGCCTGGTCAGTGGCATGGCGCACGACCTGAACAATCTGTTCGTCCCCATCCTGCTTGGCGTGCGCCTGCTCGCGCAGGACACGCTCGATCCCGAAAAGCGGGCACGGGCGCTGGGTATGATTCAGCGCAGCGCCGAACGTGGCGCCGACCTGGTACGCCAGGTGCTGGCCTTCGCCCGGGGCATGGAAGGCGAGCGCGTCCCCCTCGACGTGCGCACCATCGTGCAAGAAGTCGCCCATCTGCTCCGAGAGACCTTCCCCAGTACGATTCGGATCGAAACGCAACTGAGCAACGAAATCTGGCCCGTGCGGGGCGATGCCACGCAACTGCAGCAGGTGCTGATGAACCTGTGCGTCAACGCCCGCGACGCCATGCCCGAAGGGGGGCAGTTGCTGCTGGCGGCCGAGAACGTCGAGTTGGACCCACATTACGCACAGCGCGTGCTGGAAGCGCGACCAGGACCATACGTCTGCCTAACAGTCAGCGACACGGGCGTGGGCATTCCGCACGATATTCTCGACAAGATCTTTGAGCCGTTCTTTACAACCAAGCCGATGGGTAAGGGCTCCGGCCTAGGGCTTTCAACCGTGTACAGCATTGTGCGCAGCCACGGCGGCTTCATCAACGTCTACAGCGAGCCGGGGCGGGGTTCGACGTTCCGGGTGTACCTGCCAGCCGCACCCGAAACCCGCGTCGCGGAAGCCAAAGCAATGGTGCCCACCTACCGGGGAGCCGGCGAAGGGGTACTGCTCGTCGATGACGAGCCGTTTGTGCTGGAGGCCGCCCGTGAGGCACTGGAGCAACTCGGTTACCGCGTTTATACGGCCACGCAGGGACAGGAAGCGCTCGACCAGTTGGCGGCGCATGCTTCAGAGATCCGTGCTGTCGTCACCGATCTGGTGATGCCCGAGATAGACGGACTGACTTTGATCCGGGCGATCCGGGAGCGCTGGCCAGATTTGCCTGTCGTGGCTTCCAGCGGACTGCATGGCGGAAGGGCCGAGGCAGCCCGCCAGGCTGGCGCCCATGCCTTTCTGCATAAGCCCTATACGACCGAGAAGTTGGCTGCTGTACTGCATCAGGTCCTGCATAAAACAGAACGGCCTGCTCCGGAGAGCAGGCCGTCGGAGCCATGACGAAGGGGGCGAAGCCTACGCGTCCTTGTCTTTTCCTTTGTTCTTGTCACCCGAAGCCTGACCATCCGGCGGCGGGAAGAAGCCACGCCGTGGCGTGAGCACGTTGTCGACCAAGCCATATTCCTTGGCTTCCTGAGCGCTGAGCCAGAAGTCGCGATCGACATCTTGGGCAACCCGTTCCTTGGGTTGGCCCGTGTGGTAGGCCAGGATCTCGTTCAGCCGTTCCCGCATCTTAAGAATCTCGCGGGCATGAATCTCAATGTCGGTCGCCTGGCCCTGTACGCCGCTCATCCAGGGTTGGTGGATCATGATGCGGGAGTTGGGCAGTGCCGCCCGCTTGCCCTTGACGCCGGCCGCCAGCAACACGGCCCCCATAGAGGCGGCTAACCCCACGCAGATGGTGGCCACCGGCGGCGCCACGTACTGCATCGTGTCGTAGACGGCTAACCCGCTGTCGATGGAACCACCTGGCGAGTTAATGTAGATGTTGATGTCGCGCTCCGAGTCCTCACTGGCCAGCCAGAGCAACTGAGCCACGACCAGGTTGGCAATCTGGTCGTTGATCGGCGTGCCGATAATCACGATGCGCTCCTTGAGCAGGCGGCTGAAGATGTCGTAGGCCCGCTCTCCGCGCGTGGTCTGCTCGATCACGATGGGAACCAGCGCACCGACCGGATACTGCTGGAACGGTCCGCTGTAGATCCCGGAAGGGAGCGTTAGGCTTCGCGAGAACTTCAGAAAATCCTCTACAAGCTTACGGTCGGACATTGCTGTCGGGTCTCCTGGTCAAGTTTGCAGACGTCGGACAGGCATTCGGTCCTACCAAACGCCTCACTCAGGGTTCCGGGTCTCAGCGCCTTCCCGTTTCGCCTTCAGGCGCTCGATGTACGCCTCCCGGTCCAGGTCTTCCAGCTTGAACTGCTCGGTCAGCGTGTCGAACACTTTTTGGTGCAGCAGGCGGCTGCGCACCTGCTCCATCAGACCCGGTACCGACTCGTAAAACTGACGCAGTTGTTCTGCGCTCAGCCCGTGCTCAGGATCGGCCTGCTTTTCGAAGAAAAGCTGGATATCCTCTTCGGTGACTTCGATCCCGAAGGTCTCGACCACTTTGTCAAAGATGAACTTCCAGCGGGCTTGCTGTTCAGCCAGTGCCCGGTTGGCATGGCGAAAGGCTGTCTCATCGAATCCTTCAGGAGGCCGACCGTTGTTGCGCTGGCGCACGTCTTCAACGAACTCGTCCAGCACCATCTCCACTGCGGATTCCGGCACGGGAATCGGATGCAGCGTTAGCAGCCGGTGCATGATCTCTTGCTCCAGCAGCTCACGGGATTCCTGATCCCACCGGGCCTGCAATTCTTTACGGACCAGTTCGCGCAGGCTGGCTTCGTCAGAGGCCTGCCCGCGCGAAATCTTCTGGATGAATTCGGCATCGAGTGCGGGCAGTTCGCGCCGCTTGGTTTTCCGCACGCGCACTTCGTAGCGGTGCGTGTGGACTGGCGCGTCGGTGTCTTTGTCACCGTGCGGTAGATCGACGCGTACCGTTTCCCCTGCTTTTTTGCCCAGCAGCGCCTGGCGCAGCTCCTCGCGCAGCCGCGGATCGTCGAGGAAGAACGAGACGCTTTCTTCCTTTTCACCGATGATGGGTGTGCCTGTTGCCTCGTCCAGACGCTGTAGATCGACAATCGCGTAGTCCTCAGCGCCCAGTGGCGTATCGTCCGGCAGATCAACCAATTCGGCCTTTTCTTTCCGAAGGCGTTTGATTGTTTCCTCGACCTCTTCATTGGTGACTTGGTGGACCAGGTGCGGGATGGTTTCCTGGTCGAGCGGTTTCAGTTCAAACGCGGGCCGCACGCCGAAGCGCAGCACAGCGTGCAGGTCTGCATCTGGCTTGTAGTCGAGGCGCAGCACCCGAGGCCGGCCAATCACCTTATAGGTGCCGGGTTCGAGCACGGCCTGATTGAGCACCTCACGGATTTTACGTTCGGCCAACTCCAGGGCTACCTCGTCGCCGTAAAGCTTTTTCACCAGCGACAGCGGCGTCTTGCCGGGACGAAATCCTTTGAACTGGGCACGGGCACGGATCTGGCGGAGCAGGCGATCCAGTTCGGGTTGCAGTTCTTCAGCGGAAACGTGTAGGGTCAGTTCGTACTCGACCGAGCTGATCTCTTTGATTTCGGTTTGCATGCTGTGACAGGATTGCGCTACCGGGGTTGTAAAAAACGGCCGACCTTTCCGGTCGGCTGCTTGCAGCCCCCTTTAAATCAGGGGGCTTACCCCGGGTTCCAACTCAAAAATCAAGACCTACGGAGAAATAGAACCGTCGGTGGAGGAAGTGGTGGCCATTGAAGGGCCAGGCAAAGTCGAAGCGAAAAGGAAAGCCCAGGATGATGGTGCGTAGGCCCAGGCCACCGGCCGCGCGTAGGTCGTCAAGCACCTGACGACCGGTTTCATCGCGTCGGAACAGGTTCAGGCGGCGGTTCGACGGGCTTCCCCAGACGGCTCCCACGTCCAGGAAGGCCGTACCCTGCAGGTTGTAAAGCGGAAGGATGGGGAGCGGACCTGGCAAAAGGGCGGCGACAAGCGGGAAGCGAAATTCGGCATTGAACAAGCCGAAGTAGGGTCCTTTGAGCGTGTTGATGTCGGTAGCGCGTAGCGGAAGCACCGGGGTGGCAAAGACGAAGTCGGTCAGGTCGTCGATCGGAAAGCTGTCGAAGCGACGGTTGATCCAGTTTTCCACGCCGGCCGAGTAGAAGAGCTGGGGATTGGGCCCGAACGAAGCACCGCCGGCCAGTCGAAAGGCGAGGCTATAGTATCCGCGGCCGAAGGAAGTGTAGGTGCGTGCATCGGCCAGCAGCGTGACAAAGCGAATCTGGCGGCCGTAGAGCAGGTTGCCGGGGCTTCCGGAAAGCTGCAGGGCCAGCCGATGGCCACCGATAGGGGCCAGCAGTCCCGGCACGCTCACGTCGCGCGTGTAGGTAATGGATGGATAAAAGAGCGTGCGTGTGACCGGTGGCCGTGTCAGGTTGCCGATGTCGGTCTGGTTGACGCCCATGTAGGCCACGCCGAAGTCGAAGCGTTCGAATTTGTTAAGCGGGTAGCTGGCGCTGAGGTTCAGGCCATAGTGCCGGTAGCGATAGAGCGTGCGTAGTGCGTAGTCCGGCAGCAGCCGGGCCACATGGTAGACGGCCACCGTCCAGTCGGTGCGGCGCGGCAGGTAGCTATAGGCGATGAGGTAGTCGGAGTTACGCAGGTCCACAAGCAGGTTGGTAGCTGCCCAGATGCGGTGGTTGCCCAACATGTCGCTGAACATCATCTGGGTGACGCTCTGCACGCCGTAGAGCATGTCGTAGCCGGCAGCACCGTAAACCAGGTCGGGCGTGAAGTAGAGACGGTAGCGCCGGGGTCGATAGCGGCCACTTTCGTCTACGTTATCCTGAGGGGCAAAAGGATCCGAGGCATGGTAGGAAGGCGTGGCCCGAGGTGGGCGTGCCTCGTCAAAGGCCGAACTGAACACGTAGTTGCGGAAGTCCACGCGGAGCGTGCCGTAGCGTGTGGAATCGGGCGCTTCACCGTGGCCGTTGGTGCCGTTGCTGCGGCCAGGTTCGGAGGTGGCCAGCAAGGGGCCAGAGGGTGGCGTCGTGTAGCTGGCATCGCGCAGGAAGGGATTGCGTTGGCGCAGCGCTTCGGAGGCCAGCGCCAGCGCCGGGGCTGGCCGGGGTACCTGGCGCAGGCGCCGCTGGGCCCAGACGGTAGGCGCCAGCGTATCGGATGCCAGGCGGCGTTCGAAAGGATTTTTGATCAGGTAGATCGAGGGGACGCCGTCGCGCAGGCTGACCACGGCCGCTTTGTGGCCGTCGGCCGAGAGCGAGACCTGCTGAATGCCCAGGACCACGTCGGTCAGCGGTCGCTCGGCTCCGGTGCGCAGGTCTTTTTCGTAGAGGTTCAGGATGCCGTTGCGGTCCGAGATGAACAGCAGCCGATCCGGGTCGTTGCCAAAGCGCCCACTCCGGTCGTCCCAGGGTTCGGTGGTGGTCAAGCGCTCGATGCGCACCGGGTCGAGGTGCAGCAGGTAGAGGTCGTAGCCGCGCGAGAGCCGTGCGGTCAGGTCGAACTGACCGGCCTGGTAGCGACCGGGCTCCACGTAGGATCCTCGGTCGCTGTGAAACACGAGCGCCCGGCCGTCGGGACGCCAGGCGGGTTCTTGATCGCTGAAGACGTCGTTCGTGTAGTTGATCGTCTCGCCAGTGCGCAGGTCCAACACGTAGATGTCGCTCTGGGCTCGTTGCGTCCCGGCGAAGGCGATCCGGCGGCCATCTGGGCTCCAGGACAGCGACAGGATCTGTTCGATGCCCGGGATGCGGTAGCGCACGTGCGCGCTGGTCTCGACATTGATCACGATGATGGCATCGGTGGGACCGCTTTTGGCGGCCAGTGCCAGAAAGCGGCCGTCTGGGCTCCAGGTTAGGCCGGGCGTCAGAATGCGCAGGCTCTCGAAGTCGGGGTTGGTCTGGCCTGCCACCAGCCGGCGCAGGATTTTTCCCTCGTTAGCGCTGGCCAGATACACGTCGAACAGGCCGCTGCGCGTTGTGATAAAGGCGATGCGATCACCCTGGGGCGAAAGGGCAGGGCTGGTGTTGTAGTAACCCGCGTTGCGGGCGGTAAGCAGCGGCCGGCCGATGTCGTCGAGCTGTTCGCGGGCCGTCAGTTCCGGGTAGTAAATTTCGCGCAACGCCTTGTGCCAACGCTCCGATAGTTCGTGCAGCGTGAGGCCTGTCGCCTGTCGGATGCCCGCCTCCACCGAGTGCGTCAGACGCACGCGCTGAAGAATCTCGGCAATCTTTTCGCGACCATACTGCTCGGCGATGTAGTCCCAGACGCTCTGTCCCCCCCGGTAGGCAAAATAGCCCGAAAGGTAAGGGATGGGATCGAGGTGATCGTTCAGGATCGCCTCGCGCACGTACATATCGGAGTTTGCGTCCCAGCCCAGCGCAGCGTATTCGGCCAGTCCTTCGTTGAACCAGAGCGGCAGCACCAGCTGCAGGTTGTTCTGGAGAATGGACTGGAGCGAGCCGCCGTAGAACATGTCGTTCAGCACGGCGTGGACCAGCTCGTGGTGAACCACCCTGCGGTAGTCCCGGTAGTCGCCCATGAAGGGTACGGCGATCCGGTTTTTGTATAGCTCCGTGACACCCCCAATGCCTTCGCTGAAGTCCGGCAGATCGACTGCATTTGTGACGGTGAAATCGTGGTGGCTCTGGTAGACCAGAATGGAAATGCGGCTGGAAATCTCATACTGAAACAGTTCAACCAGCTCTTGATAGGCGGCTTCCGCGACTTCGGCCGTAAAGCTGGCCAAGTCGTATCCCCCTCCGTAATAGTAGATGTCGAAGTGACGTGACTGGATATAGTACCAGGTGGGCGTTCGGTAGTGGACTTTGTTTTTGCCGAAGCGAAAGTACTGCGCCTGTGCGGCCGACATGGCCGAAGCAACCAGCAGCAACCCCACGAGATATCCAAGCCGCATGGCAGCCAGCGAGAAGGGTGGCAGTGACCCCTTCCGTTGTAGGACGGCCTGATCGTTAAGTTCCGTTGAAATACTCAGGACCGAATCCACCGCAGTAGCTCGCGCAGCGAGGGCTTCTGGCCGTAGGACAGAATGCCAATGCGGTAAATGCGGGCGCTTATCCAGATGGCTCCCAGGAAACCCACCATCAGCAATAGGTAGGCCAGCACGGCCTCCCACAGCGCAGCACTGCCGATGGCAATGCGCACGATCATCAGAATTGGCGAAAAGAACGGAAACAGCGACAGCCCGATTGACAGCGAGGCATCGGGATTTTCGATCACATAGGTAATAAACAGAATGGGAACCACAATCAGCAGCGTGAGCGGCAGCATGAAACTCTGGGCGTCCTGCTGCTGCTCAACGGCTGAACCGGCAGCTGCAAACAGGCTGGAATACATCAGGTAGCCACCCAAAAAGAACAGCACAAACCACACGATCAGCAGCGGATCGATGGTCGGCAGCGTAATATTGGCTGCCCGCAGTAGCTCCTGGGTGGAGGCGCTGGCCGGCAGGTTGAGTTGTTGTGGATCGAGAAAATGGGCAATGAGGGGGCCGGCTGCCATGGCCCCAGCTACCAGCAGCAATCCCCAGAGGACGAACTGCACCAAACCCATCGCGCCAATGCCCAGCACCTTGCCCATCAGGAGTTGGAACGGCCGGACCGAGGAGACAATCAGCTCGATCACGCGGCTGGTTTTCTCATCGATGACGCCCTGCATGACCAGGCTCCCATAGGCCAGCATGGCAACGTAGACGGTAAAGCCCATGAGGTAGCCGATGATGGAGAAAAACATGGTGCCGTCGGCTTCGGCACCGCTCTCCGAAAGGCGGTACTGGCGCAGCGGAACTTCGGTCCGAAGGGCAGCCACCAGCTCGGGTGGCACCTGGAGCCGCTCGATCCGGATGTCCCGCACGGCCCGACTAAGCAGGCGCTCAAGCTGTGCCTGAAAGCTGAGCCCAAGGCTTTGTCCGACGTACAATTTGGCGATCGTTTCGCCTTCGATCAGGTCAGCTGGCAAGATCAGATAGCCGTCGTAGCTTCCTTGGCGAACAGCCGCCTGCAGTGAGTCGAGGGGCAGCGTCACGGCTTCCAGCCGTAGCGTGGCTGAGGCATGCGCTTGCAGGTGAGGCAGCAGCAGCCCAGTGGAATCGACCACAGCTAGATGGCGCGTGGCATCACGGCTGCCCAGGTAGCCGATCAGTGCGGGTAGCAGCGCTATGGCCAGCAGCAGAATTGGTGCCAGCAGCGTGGTCAGCAGAAACGCACGCGTACGCACGCGCCGGAGAAATTCGCTCTGCAGAACGATCCAGATCTTATCCATGGGACGAGGTAGCCGAAGCAGATGGTGAACCGACAATTTGCTTGAAGATCTCGATCAGCGGTGGCTCGCTTACCTCGAAGCGGTACAGCTCGCGCACGTGGGGCAGGGCAGCTTCCAACACCCGACGGGGCGGTGTGTCATTGCGCAAGGCCAGTTCGACACGATGGTTCGTCCGGTTGATCAGACGAATGGCGCCCTCTTGGGCCAGCGTGTCGAGAAACGCACCGTCACCGTCGAATTCCATCACGACCGTGTTGCGGCCAAAGCGCTGCTTGACCTCGCGCAGCGAACCGGCGAGCAAGATGCGACCCTTTGCAATCAGGCAGATGTCGTCGCAGAGCTGCTCGACCTGCTCCATGCGGTGCGAAGCGAACAAAATAATGCGGCCCGCTTCTTTTAGCTCCAGCACGATGTCTTTGAGCAGTTCCGCGTTGATCGGGTCCAACCCGCTGAACGGTTCGTCCAGAATGAGCAGGCGAGGCTGGTGCTGAATGGCTGCAATGAACTGCAGCTTCTGCTGCATACCCTTTGAGAGGGCCTCCGTCTTGTGATGGCGCCAGCGGGCCAGATTGAACCGCTCCAGCCAAACGCGGGCCCGGCGGCGGGCTTCCATCAGCGGAAGTCCCTTTAAGCGGCCGAAGTACACAAGCTGCTCTTCTACGCTGAGCTTGCGATAGAGGCCGCGTTCTTCAGGCAAGTAGCCCATGAGCGTCTGACTCCAGGGACCTACGGGCCGTCCGTCGAAGAGAATGCGCCCTTCGTCGGGTAACAGAATGGCGGCGATCATCCGGATCGTCGTCGTCTTGCCGGCACCGTTTGGTCCTAGGAGCCCCATGATGCGGCCAGGTGCGGCGGTAAACGTAACCTGGTCAACCGCTATGGTAGAGCCGTAGCGCTTTGTGACCTGATCGATAACCAGCATGTTTCGGTCGATTGAGTCCAGACGGCCTGTGATACGAGCGCCGGTCTGGAAAAGATACAGGAGCGGTACGGCGCTTACAACAGCGAAAGCGTGGCGGGCGGAATGGGGATCAGGTATTCCTCGGAGAGGACGTCTTCGTGTACGCCGAGCAGGCCTGTGCCCCGAAAATCGACGGCCACGTAGGAACCGACCACCTGCTTGACCTCGCCGATGCCATAATAGAGGGGCATCGGACCATAATAGACCAGTTGTCCTTCCTTTAGCTCTTTTTTCCGGCGGGCCCGACGGTGATAGGCCGGCACCACCGGAAGCAGCTCCAGGCGATAGGGGCTGGCCCGGCGTTGTTTTTGCGCAGGTTCTCGTATTGGCTTTTGGCTCATAGCTCCGTAACATGGGCTATGTCCGATCCTGTTCAACGCAGGGCAGTGGATCGGGTTCGTAGAAACCTGTTCGCACAATTTTCTGTTAACAACCGTAGCACTTTGGTAGCGGGCATCGTAACTTGAACCCATACGCTTCTTACCCGTCTGTGTGCAGGGTTCCCAACACCCAGCCTCACCATGTGTTCAGTCAGGTAGTAGAGCGATGACTTACTATCGCGAAAAAATGATCGACCGCCAGGTCGGGCGCAACGCGGAGCTGTTTGCGCAGGCAATTGCCCGCCTGGACTCCCCCGAAAAGCGCTATCCGTACCTGCGCATCCTGGTCAGCCTGATCGAGCAGGCGCATCCCGAGTGGAATCAGGCGCCGAACAAGGATCGACAGATCGCCCAGCTGGTCTATCTGATGAGCAAAGGCCAGCTCGACATGGACGAGGTGGCCGAAGTGGTGTGCGTCCGGGACGAGGAGCGCGGCTATTTCTATGACAGTGAACGGCCGCGCTGAGGCTCATTCGAGCCGCTCTGGGTGCTCTTGAATGAAGCGGGCCCAGTTGCTGTAGCGTTGGGGGGTATGTAGGCGCGTGCGGTGTTGCCAGTGACACACCGCCACAGCCAGCGCATCGGACGCGTCAAGCGCCAGACGGGCCGTATCGGCGGGCAGCTCAAGCAGGGCCTGTACCATGAAGCGCACCTGCTCTTTGGTGGCATTGCCCCGTCCTGTGAGCGCCTTTTTGACCGCCTTCGGTGTGTATTCGATGGTGGGAATCTGACGCGTCAGCACGGCCAACATAGCCGCAGCTTGGGCACGTCCCAGCTTCAGCATGGATTGCGGATTGCGGCCGTAGACCGGCATCTCTAGTGCACACTCGTCGGGGCGGTAGTGCTCTACGACCGCACCGAGCTGCTCAAACAACCAGAGCAGGCGGAGCGGGTGCGCTGCCTGCTCCTCCAGATGGATCACATCGACGGCCAGCACGCGTGCCTGCTCGCCCTCAATGGCCAGCACGCCGTAGCCGGTGTGGCGCGAGCCCGGATCGATCCCCAGGATGATCAGGGCGTCTGAGTGTTCAGGAGATGGCGGCAAGGGTGGCCTCGTCAAAGTTGAGCGTAGTGTAGACGTTCTGTACGTCCTGGTGCGCTTCCAGCGCTTCAAGCAGCGCCACGACCTTCTTGGCCTCCTCGGGCGGTAGCGTCACCGTAGTGGTGGGAATGCGTTGCAGACCGGCCTCGACGGGTTCGATGCCGGCACGGCGCAGCGCCTCCAGCACGTCGGTAAAGGTTTCAACCGGCGTGGTCACGACAAACGTGTCATCGTCTTTCGTGAGGTCTTCGGCGCCGGCCTCGGCCACCAGCTCAAACAATTCCAGCTCATTGTGGCCTTCGACGGGGATCTCGATTACGCCTTTCCGCTCGAACAGATAGGACACCGAGCCGGGCTGCCCCAGGCTACCACCCGCCTTGGTGAACAGGTGACGGATTTCGGAGACGGTCCGGTTCGTATTGTCCGTCAGCGCTTCAATAAAGACCGCCACCCCCCCAGGTGCATACCCCTCGTAGGTGACCTCGACGTAATCCTCGGCTTGGATTTCGCCGGTGCCGCGCTTGATGGCCCGCTCGATGTTTTCTTTGGGCATGTTTTCAGCCCGGGCCCGCTCGATAGCCTGAGCCAGGCGCGGATTGGCCTCCGGATCGCCACCACCTTCGCGGGCCGCTACGATGATGTCGCGCGAGAGCCGCGCCCAGATTTTCGACTTACGCGCGTCGATAACCGCTTTCTGGCGCTTGACCTTCGACCATTTATTGTGTCCAGCCATAGCTGCAAGATGCTGCTTGATTTTCAGCGTCTAGGCGAAAAACGCGAGGGGTGCAACTGCGGGTTCCCGGAAGCGGTCCACCGTTGTATGGGCAACGTCGCTTTTGAGAATAATCGTAAAGTGTGAAATCCGTGTTAAGGGAAAGAATGGATGAAGGAAGGGCTTGCAAAAAGAAGGAGTTCCCTGTACTTTGATGCCAACGTTAAAGTAACCGTTAACTATAACTGTGGGCATAAAAGTATCCTACAGCGCTCGTTAAGCCGTAACGCTGTTTATGGTAAGCAGACTGGAAGGCTTCCGCAGACGATCGGTCTGGTGGTGGCTAGGGGGGCTGCTTGTGCTGTTGCCGACGGGCGTTGTCGCGCAGAACGTGGGGCGTATCGCGGGCGTGGTGACCGATGGGGCTACTGGCGATCCGTTGCCCGGCGTGAACGTGACGATCGAGGGTATGACGCTGGGAGCAGCCTCCGACATTGATGGCCAGTATTACATCCTGAACGTGCCGCCGGGGCGCTACACTGTGCGCGCCAGCATGATCGGCTACCAGCCTGTCGTGGTCGAAAACGTGGTGGTGCACGCTGACCGCACCACCGAGCTGAATTTTGCGCTGCAGGAGGCAACCGTTGAGATTGGCGAGATCGTGGTGCAGGCGGTGCGGCCGGATGTGGAACGCGACAAGACTTCGACCAGCCAGATCGTACGCTTCGACGAAGTGCAGGCGATCCCGGGCATGCGCAACATCGGCGATGTACTAACGCTGGCGGCCGATGTCATCGATGGACATTTCCGGGGTGGACGTCAGGGAGAGGAATACTACACGCTCCAGGGCATGGGAATCGTCAATCCGCTTGACAATTCTTCCGCCTTTATGCCAATTATGAGCGCGGTGGAGGAAGTGGAGGTGATCACCAGCGGGTTCAGCGCGCGCTATGGTAATGCGCAGTCCGGGGTGGTGCGCATCTCTATGAAAGAGGGCAGCCGGACCCACTGGTCAACGCGCATCGAGTCGCGCTTCCGGGCACCCGGCCGCAAACACTTCGGACCGAGCGTCTTTGATCCCGAGGCTAATCCCTATCTGAAGCTACTCTACTATAATGAAGGCAACATCTGGCTAACAGGAGATCCAGGCTCCGATACGCCGCAGCCTTTCTATGGAGCGATGGCCTCCGGACTGACCAGCTATTTCGCCGGAGATAGGCTGGCGCAACTGGCCATGGCGCGGGCGCTATACGAGCAGACGCGCCGTGATATAAACCGAACGTACGGCAACGAGATCGACTACCAAATCGAGCTGGCTACCGGTGGGCCAATTAACGAGCGCATGCGCATGTTTATGGCGCTCGGAATGCGAAAAGAGTGGCCGTTTCTGCCCACAGAAAATCCCGATGCGGAATATCAGGCTATGGGCAACGTGGTGGTGGATGTGACGCAGAATGCGACGTTCCGGCTCAGTGGCGGTATGGCGCACCAGCGAAATAACGTGTTCCCGAGCCAAAACAGCGTGAGCGGCTACCAGCGCTGGCTATGGGATCGCATTGTGGGCATCGAGGACCAGCGGCGCACCAACGTCCAACTCGGCGGTCGCTTCACGCAAGTTTTGAGCCACAGCACTTATTACGAACTGCAGCTCAGCACGCTGCATACCTTTGATGAAATTGGCTCAACGCCCACGCCTCCCGTATTGCCCGATACGGTAGACCTCAACTGGACGGTTGGAACCCTCTCCTGGCCCAATAACAATTCCCCCGATGGAATCAACTATCAAGTGGGTAACGATCTGTTTCAGAGCGAAAAAACGCGCACCATTTCCTTCGAAGGGTCCTTCACCAGTCAGGTAACATCTGCCCATTTGGTGCAGGGCGGCGTGCAGCTCAATAGTTATCTGATTGATGTGTCTAATTTTATCAACGTGCGTGCCACAAGACATAAGGAAAGCTATCGGGCTAGACCTTTTGAAGGTGCTATATATCTTCAGGATAAGATGGAATTTGAAGGGCTCATCGCTAACGTAGGGTTGCGTCTGGATGTGTGGTACGCTGGCATGGAGTATTATGTAGATCTTTTTGAGCCGTTTGGTAAGCCTGATTCAGTAGGCAGGTTTGATCCAAGGCAGGGCTTACGTGAGAATCCTCCGGTCCATGTACGCCTGCAACCACGGCTGGGCATTTCTTTTCCGATTTCGTCCACGACTGTATTTCATCTGAACTACGGTTCATTCATGCAGCGGCCCTCATTCCAGTACATCGTGTCTCGTCGGATTGGACAACTGCGGAACGAGCCGATCTATCTGGGCAATCCCCGTCTAAGACCTGAAACCACAAACAGTTACGATGTGGGGTTTGTGCAGGCGCTGGGCAGCGGCTTTACCCTGGAGGTGAGTGGATACTACAAAGATGTCAAAAACCTGGTCCAGCAAGCGGATTTTATTGATGACCGGGCCGGCTATCAGGTCAGCTCGTATTTCAACCTGGACTACGCGGATATCCGTGGTTTTCGCATTGCCCTGACGAAACGGCGGGGTTCGTTTACGGGAGCCCTCAACTACCAGTACAGTTACGCGACGGGAAAGAGTCCCACCGCTACGGCTGCTACCCCGATTTTCAACCGGGATACGCTGGGCGTAGTGACTACCGATCTGACCAACGTGCCCACACGCGATATTCTGCTCGACTTTGACCGACGCCATAACCTGATCATCACGGCTACCTATGCGACCGGAGCAAACTGGGGCCCCAGAATTTTTGGAAAATATGTGCTGAATAATATAGCGTTTTCTTTGTATTCTGTATTACGAAGCGGAAGGCCATATACTTCCCCCTCTGACCTCCGTCGTATTAACACAAAAAGGACCCCATCGGAATATAACACAGATTTTAAGATCACCAAGAGATTCCAGAATTTCTTTGGAGCTCAAGCCTCTTTTTACTTTGAGATATTTAATCTGTTTAATAATAAGATTTTAAATTATAACTATCTTTTTCGTAGGCCAACGCCGATCAATCCAAATTTGCCATTGCAATATTATGAAAAGTATGGCATCGATGATAAAGAAAATGGTGTACGATACTGGTGGGACAAAGGGCGGCAGGGCCCGTTTGCTGTTGATCAATCGTTCCTGATTTATAACAATCAGCCCCGTTCCTACCATTTTGGGATGGTTCTGGAGTTCTAACAACGATGCAATCGATGAAATACATAACCTGGGGAATACTCCTGGCGTATCTGACAGCTATGCAGGTAGTAGCCCAGGAGCGTCAGTGGCAGGTACACCTTCGCGGCTTGTTGCACCAGACGGTCTTCAACACAGGCGAGCTGGGCCGGCCTTACAGCGCGGGGGGAACGGTACCGGAGGGACGTCCTTCGCTAGAGTGGCCGCCTTACTCCCGGATGATCCTGGAGCGGCGTAACTATCCTGGACACCATAACTCCTTTGGTAGCGGTGTCTGGCTGGCAGCAACGACACCTTCCGGCCGAAAATATACTTTCTGCGGAGCGGTTTCGAACACCAATGGCGAGCCGGTACCAGTTGTCGGGGTTTACAGCTTTCCACTGGAAATCCAGCGTATCGAGAATTATCCCGTTCTGGCTTCGGGTGAGCTGAACCCTAACTACAATCCTGACGAGGCCGAAGAGCGCATCATTGCACAATGGGATACTCCTGTAGGCATTCGGGTTACGCGGACCAGCCGCGCCTGGAGCTATCCGGGCTATGACAGCTTCATCATCTATGAGTATGCGTTTCAGAACGTTACGTCGGATACTCTGAAGGATGTCTTCATTACATTTGCTGAGACTTTCGGGCCGTCAATGTTTGGTTGGCAGCGAAACTTTGGCGTCTGGTCAGAGGCTTCGCTGCGCGGACAACCCCCGGCAGGGACGGGGGATGTATTTGCCCGGTTCGATCTGAAGCGCTGGTTGAGCTACGTCCATACGCGCGATGGTTTCCCAGACCCCTTCTACTTTGAACAATGGGCACAGCCTGGCGATCGCGGCGGGCTCAATGCCCCACAGGCTGTCGGCATGATGGTGCTCTACTACGACTATGAGCATCTGGCCACGCGGAATCAGACGCAACAGGTTTTCTTGGTACCGGCCGACAGTGCGGGCATGTGGGACGAAAACGGTAAGGCCAAGCAACCCTTCTTGCTGCGCTACGAAAACGGCAACCTTTACGAAACCAAAATCGGCCCCTGGATGGACCCACTCCTTCGTCGCAAGACTGCTATCTGGCAGGGCGCAGAAGATTCCACACGATTTGCCACGCAGTTCGAGCCGGATCTTTGGCCTTACTGGAAAGGACGTACAAAAGGCTCCACTAACCTGTCCTGGTGGCAACCCGCTGTACATGCGCTCGGCTTTTTCCCCTACATCCTACCGCCGGGTGAAACGATCCGCTTCGCAGTAGCCGAAGTCGTCGGATACGGACCAGGCCAGAAAGAAGACAAAATCTATAAAGACCTGGGTGGACGGGTACGAGCCGGCGTCGATGCCGGGGAATATTTCGGTCCCGTGCCCAGCTGGTATGAACGGTTGGAGTATCCACATCTGGGCACGAAAGGCTATATCGGCAGCACCTATTTGCAGGAGTACCCGCTGCCCTGGTATGTGACGCCTCCGGTGATCTCTATCCGGGATGTGGCCGATCGTGCCATCGAACTCTACACAGGAAGGCCGCTGATCAAGTATGATACGCTCCAGTACGATCCGGCCACGGCACCACCGCAGGGACGCTACAACACAATCCCGATTCCATTCCCGGCCCCGGCTATTCGGGTAGAAAACACCCAATCCGGCGCCAACCGGATCATCTGGGGTAACCAGGTGGAGCAATTCACTTCTCCCAGGCTCCGTGCTCCCTTCAGCCATTACGAGGTGTTGCGGGCACCGCATCCGCTGGGCCCTTGGAAGGTGATCGACGAGGTCGAGCCAGCAGATCCGCGCTACTTCGATCCAGAGACCGGTACATACGCTATCCTCGACCCGGACAGCAGACCAGGCGAAACCGTAGCGTATGCTGTGCGCTCGGTGGATGAAGCCGGCGGCCGAAGCGGCATGACCAATCTGACCATCCATGAAACCCAGGCGCCGGCGGCTCAGCGGCTGGGCAAAGTGTACGTCATCCCAAACCCGCTGATCGTCAGCAGCGGGCTGACCGGAAGCGATCCGCGGGGCGACATCCTGGATCGCATTCAGTTCGTGGGCCTGACGCGACGCTGCACCATTCGGATCTACTCCTACACCGGACAGCTTGTCCGCGTCATTGAGCACAACCAGGATGCGTTTGGTGAGCCGTGGTACCAGCTGACGATCAACAACCAAATCATCGCCTCCGGGGTGTACTTCTTCGTAGTGGAAGATCACGAAACGGGCGAGCGGGCTAGCGGCAAGTTTGTCGTGATTCATTGACGACGATGCGCATGCGAATGCACATAGCGCTCATTGTGCTCTGTTTTTCGGGCTTATTGATGATCGGGGCCGATAATGCACGGGCCCAAAAAGTAGGCAGTACCTCGATGCAGTTTCTGAAGGTGATGCCTTCAGCCCGAGGTACCGCCGTCGGTGAAGCCTACAGCGTCTGGGCCTCTGGTGCTGAGGCCGTGTTCTGGAATCCAGGCGGTTTGGCCGCCGTCGGACAGCATGAGTTTTCGCTGACCTATGTGAACTGGCTGTTTGATGCAAAGCAGGGGGCGTTTGCCTATGCCCTTTCACTGGGGAGTTGGGGTGCTCTGGGATTGCAGATGCAGTACGTGGATTTCGGTGTATTTGAAGAGACCACCAACGAATTGCCCTACATCATCGACCCCGAGCGGCCGGGTATGACGGGGCGCACCTTCAGACCATACGGCTATCTGCTGGGCATTTCGTACGGACGCTACCTGACCGATCGTTTCTCGCTGGGCGTGAGTGCAAAATATGCCTACGAGTCACTCTTTAGCGAGAAGACTGTCGAAAGCGTAATGATCCAGCCGGGGGTCTACGACAACGTAAAGACATGGGCTTCCGGGCTTCTGTTTGATGTGGGCATTCGCTACAACACGGGCTTCCGAACGGTGCAGATCGCTTCAGCCGTACAGAACTTTGGGCCGAACGTGCGCTACGCCGTCGAGTCCTATTCGGTCCCGCTGCTGTTCCGAGTAGGCATTGCTGCCGATCTGTGGGGCCCGGTCGGTCTACTGCAGGGAGGGCAGGAAACCCATCGCCTACGCACCGCCTTCGATATTTTTCATCCTAACGATTATGCGCAGCAATTCCATATGGGATTTGAGTATGAATTTATGAATATTCTGGCATTACGAGGCGGATACAAATTCAACTATGACTCAGACGGTCTGACGCTGGGAGCAGGCTTGAATTACAGCATAGGCGGTGTCCAGATTGCCATGGATTACAGCTATGGCTCGATGGGATCTTATCTGGAGCGTGTGCAACGGCTAAGCTTAAGGGTTTTCGTACCATGAAGCCTACGATGTTACGTTGGCGCATTATTGCGGTTTTCTGCTGGATAGTAGGTGGGTTTGCCCTGACGCTCCAGGGTAAAGCGCAGGGGTATGGGGGACCCTTGAACATGCAGGGATTGCACCAGCTCAGCCTGCATGCAGCTTCGGTGCGGGCTTTTGGTGGGGTGGCGTTCGGCCTTGGGGACGAAGTCGGCGTCATGTTTCAAAACCCGGCCGCGCTCTACACGCTCGACGCGCTGCAGCTTTCTCTGGGAGGACATCAGGAACGCCGCTGGCTCCGGCAGGTGCAGGAATACGCCCCGGTGCGCTATTACCCCAATCTGAGTTTGCTGCTAGAAGGGCTGACCTATAAGATTCCGGATCCCGATCCGGGGTTGGGAGGCTTTTCGCCTCGGGATACCGTGCAGCGGCCGTTTGACGACATGGGTCCCAACTGGGAGCGCACGCGCCACTATCGCCAGCCGTTGCAGGGGATGATCGCTGTTCCACTGAAGCTCGAACGCGTTCGCTTGGTGGCCGGGTTGGGCGTCGTCGAATATGCCAATCTGGACCACTATTACCAGAACAACAATGTGCTGAATCCGCCTGTGCTGTCGCAGCGGCCGTTGCCCACGCCTCGTCCGACCGACGACAATCCGCTGCAGGTTGACTGGTATCAGTTTGCGCGGGCACGTAGTGGGGCACTTCGTGGGATCGGCGGGGCGCTGGTGCTCGACTTTCCGAAACGCGGGATGGCCTTCGGGGTGAGCGGTCTGGTGGTGTGCGGCAGCACCGACGATTGGGAGCAGGAAGTCGCGCGCGGGAAACTGACCTTTTATTCGAATGCCTTCCGGGTCGATTCGGTCTACCGGCATGTTAAGCGCCGCGGCACCTCGGATTTCAAAGGGCAGGAGTTTACGCTCAGCGGCATACTCTACGGCCGCTATGTGCAGGTGGGCGTGGTGCTAAAGCCGCCGTTGACGTTCATCCGGACGTTTGCGCAGGAGGTTACGACCGACACAGGCGAGCGGTACGAGGTGCAGACGCTGCGCGGAGAAGATCGAATGCGGTTGCCGTGGCGCGGCTGGATCGGAATGGTTCTGCAACCCCGCTCGGAGCTGCGGCTGGGGATTGCCTATGTGTTACAGCCCTACGGTTCGGCCCGCTATAGCGATGCAGAGGGAAACACGTTGCGTCCCTGGATTTCGGCCAATCTGCTTCGGGTAGGTGTCGAGATGGCACCGACTGCATGGCTGCGCCTGCGCGGCGGGTTACGGGGCGAGGCCGAAGTGTTTGCGCCCGAAGGCGCACCGATTACGGACGACGCGGTCTCCTACGAGGTCTACAGCGCCGGCGTCGGGGTCGTACAGGCGCGCTTCCGCTTCGATCTGGCCTATGAATACGCCCACCTAAAATACCAGGACACCTGGGCCAGTGCATTGAGCCGAAACAGCACGGTGCGTCATGCACTGGCAGCCAGTCTGACTGTTCGACTTGGCAAGCAAACACCCTGAACCAAAGGGAGGAGGTGCGCTATGAGACGCATTGCTACAATTCTGTTGATGCTGGGAATGGGGCTCCTGCCGACGCTGCCGCTGATGGCGCAGTCGGCCGGAGACTACCGGACGCGCGCCAGTGGAAACTGGAGCCAAACTGCTGTCTGGGAGCGGTACACTGGGGCCACCTGGGCGCCGGCGACCAGTGCGCCGACCGGATCCGAGACAATCACCGTGCAGAATGCCGACTCGGTGTATGTAGACGTGGCCGTCACGATCACCGGACGCCTGATCAATCAGGGCGTGGTGCATGCCGAAGAAGGTCTGCTGACTATTGGCGACGGCGGCATCTATCAGCATGGCCGCGACGGCGGGAAAATCCCACTGGCCACCTGGGCTGAAGGATCCACCCTGCACTTGACCGGCGTGGAAGCTCAGGCGCCGGCCAACCGCAATCAGCCTTACCACCATATCATCTTCGAAACACCAAACCTTGTCTCGAACCTCAATATGAACCTCGACGAGGTAACGATCGGCGGGGATATTCGGGTGTTAGATACCGGCTCGGCCCGTTGGTATCTGACCACAGCTGCCGTTTACGACACCTCGGAGATCACCATCATGGGGGACGTCTATGTCGAGAAGGGAAACTTCGCCGTTCAAGGTACCAGCAACGCTTATACAACCTTTATCGTGCACCACTACGGCAATATCGTGGTAACGGGAGGCAATTTCTCCATTAGCCGTGGCTCGCAACCGGGAGGTACGACCACATGGGTACTCTACGAGGGGGACTTTTCAATGGAGAATGCCATCACGCAGAGCTCCACGTCCACACCCGGCGGGGCGAAGTTTGTGTTTGCCAAGCAGGGCACCCAGCGGCTAACCCTTGGTGAAGGGAATGACCTGAGGGCCCTACCGATCGAAGTGCGGGAGGGTGCCACGCTGGAAATGGGCCAGAGTCGGCTGGCCGGAGAGGGAATTTTCTACCTGCGTGCCGGTGCGACGCTGGGAACGGCGCTTGCAGGAGGAGTAGCGGCTATTTTTGAAAACGTGACCGGTCAAGTAACGCTTGAAAACGAATCCAGCTACGCCTTCAACGGCACGGAGCATCAGGAGACCAGCACACGCATGCCGACGGTCGTACGCGATCTGATCATCGACAACCCGGCCGGCGTGACGCTCTCACAGGAAACCACGATTAACGGCGTGCTTCGGTTGAAGGCGGGGGTGTTCGACAACACCATCCCCTTCACGCTTGGCCCCAACGGGTCCATTTCCTATGAGGGCGGCAGTCTGCTGCGCCCAGTGTCCAACGAGCCAGCCCCGGACGTTCCCACGCGGTTTGTGCTCGAGCAGAACTATCCGAACCCGTTCCGTCGAACGACTACGATCCGATTCGGCCTTCCCTCCAGTGGCTATGTTGCAATCAAGCTCTACGATCTGCTGGGTCGGGAAGTCATGACCGTGTTCGAAGGGCATCAGGCGGCGGGTTTCCACGCGTTGACGCTCGAGGCCAGCCGCTTGCGTCCGGGACTTTACTGGTATCGGCTGCAGTCCGCCGACCATGTGATCAGCCGGCAGCTGATGTTGATCAAATGAACCGGGCTCGTAAAACTTAAACCGTGGGGGACGCCATGAAGGTAATGCCCAAAAAAATCGGCGCCGCCCTGTTTGGCCTCTGCTGGCCGATTCTAGCCCCCGCGCAGCAGGTCGGCGACTATCGTTCGGCTGCAAATGGCAACTGGAGCGCAGCAGCCACCTGGGAAGTGTTCGAGGGGAACGCCTGGGGAGCGGCCACCAGCGCACCGACTGGCACCGAGCACATCACGGTGACGCATACCATTACGGTCGATGTGCCGGTTACGCTTTCAGGATATCTTAAAGTCCAAGGAAACGGTGAGGTGACTATTGGCGACGGCTCACTAACCTTTGCTGATGGAGGGGTCTATGAGCATGCGCGGGATGGCGGCAGCGTCCCGCCAGCAACCTGGGAAGACGGCTCGACCGTAATGTTTACCGGCATTGTGAGCAATGCCCCGAGTAATCGTGGACAGGATTACTACCACCTCGTGCTTAACACGCCCAACCTATCATCTAACCGGGATCTTGGTCTGCATGGACGGACGATTCGTGGCAACATTCACGTCGTCAACACGGGAAGTGCCCGCTGGCAACTGGTGGGAGGCGTATCCGATACGGTCCGGATCATGGGGGATGTGATCGTAGAAGCCGGTCAGTTCGCGACCCAGGGGACGGGTAGTGCGACGCACGTGGTCGTGCATCATTACGGGAGCATACGGGTGACGGGCGGTAATTTTTCGATTTCTCGGGGTTCGCAGGGCAGTGGTACGGGCACGACGACGTGGATTTTGCATGCGGGAGATTTTGAGATGTCGAATGCGACGACGCAGAATTCAAATCCAACGCCTGGGCATGCGAAGTTTGTGTTTGCGAAGGCGGGGGTGCAGCGTCTGGTGCTGGGCGAGGGCAACGACATTCGGGAGTTGCCGATTGAGGTAGCCGAAGGCACGACGCTAGACATGGGCACCAGTGAACTGGGCGGAGACGACATTTTCATACTCAATGGCGGGGCGACACTGGCTACAGCCCATCCTGGTGGCGTTGCCGGTTCCATTCAGACCCTGGGCATGGTAATGCTGGACACTACCGCCAGCTTTGTCTTCAACGGCAGCGAGCCGCAGGAGACCAGTACGTTGATGCCCACGGTAGTCAACGATCTGGTGATTGATAACGAGGCAGGGGTCAAGCTTTCGCAGGAAACTCGGATCGACGGCGTGCTTCGGTTGAAGGCGGGGGTGTTCGACAACACTATCCCCTTCACGCTTGGCCCCAACGGGTCCATTTCCTATGAGGGCGGCAGTCTGCTGCGCCCAGTGTCCAACGAGCCAGCACCGGACGTTCCCACGCGGTTTGCCCTCTACGATGGCTACCCCAACCCCTTCAGGCAAGCGACCACCATTCGCTATGATGTGGCTACGCCGCGTCGCGTGGTGATCAAGGTGTATGACCTAATGGGTCGGGAGGTGGCTGAACTGGTCAATTGGGATCACCAGCCCGGCACGTACACCGTCCAGTGGCGTCCGCAGGGTTTGGCCAGCGGCCTCTACTACTGCCGGATTGACGCCGGTTCGTTCCAGGCTGTGCGTACGTTGGTGCTGATGAAGTAAGAAGGTCATGGGGCGTCGGGTCCGTGCTCGACGCCCTTTTTTACTTTTCATGAGGTTTCCATGAAGGGGGCCATTGCGTGGGGATTCGGGCTATTGCTTCTGGTGGCCGGGCCGGATGCACGTGCGCAGGCGCCAGCCGCCATTCCGGCCTTTCCCGGCGCGGAAGGGTTTGGCATGTTTACGCCCGGCGGACGTGGTGGGCGGGTCTATTTGGTCACGACGCTGGCCGACTACGATGCCGATGAGCCCCCGATTTCGGGAAGCCTCCGAGCAGCCGTCGAGGCCGAAGGGCCGCGTATCGTGGTATTCCGCGTAGCGGGCTACATCGATCTAAAACGCCCACTTGTCGTCAGCCACCCGTACCTGACCATTGCGGGTCAGACAGCACCGGGCGAGGGCGTTACCATCCGGCGTTACGGCCTGGAAATCAACGCCCCGCATGTGGTCATTCGTTACCTGCGCGTGCGGCCCGGCGACGTGGCCCAAATCGAACAGGATGCCATCAACGTGCGGGCCAGCTATGTGGTGATCGACCATTGCTCCGTGAGCTGGGCCACCGACGAGGTATTGAGCGTGAGCGACCGTGCCTCGGAGGTGACCATCCAGTGGTGCCTGATCGCGGAAAGCCTGAACCGTTCCGTGCACCACAAAGGCGCCCACGGCTACGGCTCGCTGTTTTCCTCGGGCGGCCGCATCAGCGTCCACCACACGATCTACGCTTTCCACGCGAGTCGCAACCCGCGCCCTAAGGACGTGCTGTTGGACTTTCGGAATAACTTGATCTACGGTTTTGGCGACCGGGCCGGCTACAGTCGGAACGATCTGACGCGCATGAACTACGTGGGCAACTACATCTACCCGCTGGCCTATAGCCGGCATGCCCGGTGGGCTTTCCTGCTGGAGGGCACGAATACCCGGATTTTCCTGAAAGACAATGTGCTCCGGCTGGACGATCGCGTGCTGTATCCCGACTGGGGGCTGATTCGCCCACCTGAGGGCTGGACCGCTGAAGCTATCGAGGCGCATGCCCGCGTGCACCTGCCATTTCCAGCGCCCTCTGTGCAGACCGTGCCGGCTGAGAGCGTGCTGGCGCTACTGCTGGCCGAAGCGGGGGCCACGCGGCCTCGCCGCGACGCCGTCGATCGCCGCATCGTGGAACAGATTCGCCAGGGAAAAGGGCGCCTGATCGACTCCCAGGAAGAGGTGGGTGGCTGGCCACCCCTTGAGATAATGCCGCCACCACCGGATGCCGACGCCGACGGCATGCCCGACGCCTGGGAAAAACGCCATGCTCTAAATCCGCACAATCCATCTGACGCCGCGAGCGACCTCGACGGCGACGGCTACACAAACATCGAGGAGTACCTGAACCTCACCAATCCCACACGTCCAGAGCGCTGGGTGCCACCCCCTATAATCCGGCCGGATCCACTGGATGCCCCGACAGACACCACCCTGAAGATCACGCTGCACGGCATGCTCGAAGGAGTACACTACACCGTGGACGGCCGCGAGCCCACGGCGGCTGATCCGCTCTACGCCGGACCGTTCACAGTGCGCAGGCCGGCACACGTGCGAGCACGGGTGGTAGCGCCCAACGACGCAACGCTAACCACCAGTGCGTTCGCCTTTTATGAAGCACCAGAAATGCTGGCCGCGCAACGCCCAAGCGGACCGCTGCGGCCGGGGCTGCTGATGCGGCAATATCGCGCGTCTGACTGGGACGAATCACCGCCCATTGAGACGCTTCCGCCGGTGGCGACCGACACGATCGCCCAGCTGGATCTGACACGCTGGGGCAACGAGCCGGAGACGGCGCTCTGGTTCGAGGGCTATCTGCAGGTGTCCGAGACCGGCCTCTATCGATTCTTGCTCGAAGCCGACCCGCGCAGTCGGCTTTGGATCGACGGACAGATAGTGGCTCATGGCCTCGCACCGGAGGCCGGTCCGTTTTCAGTGGGGCTGACGGCCGGCTGGCATCATGTGCGCCTGCTGCTGTTGCGCGCGTGGGACCTGTCGCCAGTGCAGGTGCGCTGGGCCGGTCCCGGCCGACCCTGGCAGCCGCTGACAGAAGCCCCCTTTTTTGTGGAAGCGGCCTATTCCCACTAAAGGCCTACCCCGGCGTTTACGGTGTATTTTTGAACATAGCTAACGTAACCGATAAAGTAGCACCATGAAGACCGACATGTGCCTTCCGCGCCGTCGCTTTCTAGAGCTAGCAGCCGCTGGAACAGGTGGACTGCTCTTATGGCCAGGTCGGCTGCTGAATGGCCCCGAAGGCTGGGCCCTGGTGCCTGAAATCCTGTCGCACATCCGGCCACCCGTCTTTCCGAAACGCGACTTTGTGCTGACCCGCTACGGTGCCGTCGGCAACGGACGCACCGATTGCACCGATGCGTTCCGGCAGGCCATTGCGGCCTGTTACCGGGCCGGCGGCGGGCGCGTTGTGGTACCCCGGGGCACGTTCCTGACCGGGCCGATCCACCTGGCCGCGAACGTCAACTTGTATCTGGACGATGGCGCCACCGTGCGCTTCAAGCAGGATCCGGCCGCTTACCTGCCCGTCGTCTTCACGCGCTGGGAGGGCGTCGAGGGCATGAACTACTCGCCCTTCATCTATGCATTCGGGCAGGAAAACGTGGCTGTCACTGGCGGTGGTATGCTCGATGGTCAAGCCGACGAAGCGCACTGGTGGCCCTGGAAGGGGCGCAAAGAGTACGGCTGGCGAGAAGGAATGCCCACCCAGGATGAAGCGCGGCGTCGGCTGTTCGAGATGGCCGAGACTGGCGTGCCGCCCGCGCAACGGATCATGGGAGCGGGAGCATACCTGCGGCCAAACTTTATCCAATTCTACCGGTGTCGGAACGTGCTTATCGAAGGCGTGACGATTGTCAACTCGCCCATGTGGGAGATTCATCCGGTCCTGTGCGAAAATGTGACGGTGCGGGGCGTAACGGTGCGCAGCCACGGGCCCAACAACGACGGCTGTAACCCCGAATCCTGTCGCTACGTGCTCATCGAAGACTGTCTGTTCGATACGGGCGACGACTGCATTGCGATCAAATCGGGCCGCAACGCTGACGGGCGGCGGGTGAACGTGCCGAGCGCCTACATCGTCATTCGCAATTGCAAAATGCGGGACGGGCATGGCGGTGTGGTCATCGGGAGTGAAATTTCCGGCGGAGCACATCACATCTACGCGGAGCGGTGCGAGATGAGTAGTCCGAACCTGGACCGAGCGCTACGTATCAAGACGAACTCGGTGCGCGGCGGGCTCATCGAGCACGTCTACATGCGAGAGGTAACGGTGGGGCAGGTGGCCGACGCCGTGATCCGTATCAACTTTTACTATGAGGAGGGGGATGTCGGGCAGTTCGATCCGGTTGTTCGGCACATCGAGGTACGCAACCTAACCAGTCGACAGAGTCCCTATGCACTCTACCTGCGCGGGTATGCACGCTCGCCCATTCGCAACGTGCGGCTGATCGATTGCACATTCTCCGGCGTCGAAAAGAATCTAACCGAGCACGTGGACGGCCTCTATTTCCAGAACGTTTGCATCAACGGAAAACGGGTGGATTCATGAAGCAGTGCATTCTGGGCGTGTTGCTTTTGGGCTGGGCTGCGGTGGCCTATGGCCAGCGTGCATATTTTGTGGCGCCCGACGGCAACGATACCACTGGCGACGGAAGCGAAGCGGCACCATGGGCCACGTTGAACCATGCCATGGCACGCGTGACCGCCGGCGACACCATCTACCTGCGCGGTGGACAGTACAACTGGACCAGTCGGGTCAACATCAACAATACAGGTACCCCAGAAGCCTACATCTACATCTGGGCATATCCGGGCGAGACCCCTGTGCTTCATTTCGAAGGGAATCCCAACGAGGGCATTCGACTGCGGGGCTGGTATGTGCACATCAAAGGGTTAGTGGTGCAGCGGGCGGGCGACAACGGCCTTCGCATCAACGGCTCCTACAATATCATCGAACAGGTCATCGTGCGCGAAAATGGCGACTCGGGGCTACAGCTTGATAGTGGCGCCGCGCACAACCTGATTCTAAATGTGGATTCGTATCGCAATTACGACGCGGCCAATCACGGTGAGAACGCGGATGGCTTTGCGGCTAAATTTGGAGTGGGACCGGGTAATGTGTTTCGCGGCTGCCGCGCTTTTGAAAACAGCGACGATGGATTCGACTTCTGGGAGGCCGGCGAGGGTGTGCGCGTCGAGGATAGCTGGTCGTTTGACAACGGCTACAACCGTTGGGAAGACCCGAGCTTCGAGGGCGACTCGAACGGGTTCAAGCTGGGGCGCGGCGCAGGCGCCCATGTGCTCATTCGCAACCTGGCCTGGGGGCACCGGGCGCATGGCTTTGACGTGAACGGCAACCAGACAGGCGTCACGCTCTACAACAACACGGCCTACCGTAATCTCGGGCGCAACTTCTACTTCGACGAGCACAACAGCGCCCACGTGCTGCGGAACAACCTCTCGGTTGAAGGCCGAGAGCTGATTTATCCCGAGATCGATGACGCGTACAACAACTGGAATCTGGGCATTCTGCCCACGTCGGACGATTTTCTCAGCCTCGACACCACAGGCGTGCGCGGGCCCCGTCGGCCCGACGGCAGCCTGCCCCGACTCGACTTTCTGCGGCTGGCTGAGGGGAGCCGCTTGATCGACGCCGGGATCGATGTGGGACTGCCCTTCGTGGAGGCGGCGCCCGACCTGGGCGCTTACGAATTCGGTCTGACCACATCGGTGGCCTCGCAACGGCCCGTGGCGTTCCGATTGTTTGCGCCTTACCCGAATCCGTTCCGGCAGGTCGTGCGGGTGCGTTTCGAGCTGGCCTCGGCGGACGTGGTGTCGCTGAGCGTCTGGGACCTGACGGGGCGGCGGGTGGCGGTGCTGCTCGATGCACCGCGGCACGCCGGGGTGCATGAGGTGCGCTGGGATCCACCGGCCGGATTGGCAACTGGGTTATATCTGCTCGTGCTGGAAGCCAATGGCTACCGGGCGCAGCAGCCAATGGTGTACGTGCATTGAGACGACGTTTTAGGCGCCTCGATCCCAAAACGCCCCATGAATGGAGGCACAGGCTACACTGCTATTAAAAGAAGCCATGAAGGGACTGGGGTTGTTTTCACTGGAAGGCAAAAAGGCACTGGTAACCGGAGCCAGTCGGGGACTGGGACGCGCCATAGCCGAAGCACTGGCGCGGGCTGGCGCCGACGTGGTGTGCGCCAGCAGCCAACGCAGCGGCACCAACGAAACGGCCGCTGTTATTCGGGCGCTGGGACGGCAGGCCTGGCAGGTGGCCGCCGATTTTTCGGACCGGGCTGCGCTGGAGCGCATGGCCAGTGAGGCCGAGGAGAATGCTGGCCAGATCGATATTCTGGTGAACAATGCCGGCACAATCCGGCGCTATCCGGCGGCCGAATATCCGCAGGAAGCCTGGGACGAAGTGCTTCGCGTGAATCTGGATGCCGTGTTTTTCCTGTGTCAGTACTTTGGCCGCAAGATGATCGCGCGGCGGGCAGGAAAGATCATCAACGTGGCCTCGCTGCTCTCGTTTTCCGGGGGGATTCTGGTGCCCGCCTACGCAGCCAGTAAGCACGGCGTAGCTGGGCTAACAAAGGCACTCGCCAACGAGTGGGCCCGCTACAATGTGCAGGTCAATGCCATTGCACCGGGCTACTTTGCAACCGACAACACGCGCGCGCTGCGCGAAGACCCCGTGCGCTCGCAAGAGATCCTCGCACGTATTCCGGCCGGACGCTGGGGCGAACCATCCGACCTGGCCGGCGCCGTGATCTTTCTGGCCTCAAGTGCCAGTGATTATGTGAACGGCCACATCCTTGTGGTCGATGGCGGCTGGATGGCCCGCTGAAGTTCGGGCGAAAAAACGGCCGGAGAGCTTCCGAAAGGGCTGGCGAAATCAAACAGAATTTCCGATCTTTGGGCGCGACGGGTGTTAGCGCTTTCATTTTTTTTCGGAAGTCGAACGCCATGCCTGCTTTTGAATTTGCCTGGCTCGATCTGGTCTTCGTCGGCCTCTACGTGGTCTTTATCGTCTGGCTGGGGCTCTACCTGGCCCGCCGCATGGAAACGGCCGACGACTACTTCCTGGCCGGTCGCTCGCTTACCTGGTGGTTGATCGGCTTTTCACTTTTTGCCTCGAACGTGTCCTCCAGCACGCTGCTTGGACTGGCCTCGAGCGCCTACGGTACGGGCATCTCCGTCTACAACTACGAGTGGATGGCCACGCTTGTGCTCATCTTTTTTGTGATCTTCATCCTGCCGTTCTACCTGCGCACGCGCATCTACACGATCCCAGAGTTTCTGGAACGACGCTTCGACGAACGCGCCCGCGTGTACTTTTCTGGACTGCTCATCGTGCTCAACATCATGGTGGACACGGCCGGCGCGCTGTACGCCGGGGCGCTGGTCGTGCAGATTCTCTATCCACAGGCGCCCATGTGGCTGGCAGTGGCCGTGCTCGGCCTGCTGGCCGGACTCTACACGGTGGCGGGTGGCTTGAAGGCCGTCGTCTACACCGACGCGGTGCAGGCTGTACTGCTATTGCTGGGGGCCGTGCTGGTGGCCGTGCTTTCATTTCAGGCGGTAGGTTCCTGGGACGTGGTAGAGGCGCAGATTCCGGTAGGGGATCTGAGCATCATCCGCCCAGCCAATGATCCGGTACTACCGTGGCCGGGACTGGTAACCGGTGTTTTCCTGCTGGGCTTCTATTTCTGGTGCACGAACCAGTTCATGGTGCAGCGCGTACTGGGCGCGCGCGACCTGAATCACGGCCGCTGGGGGGCGCTCTTTGCCGGACTGCTAAAGCTACCCGTGCTGTTTATTATGGTGCTGCCAGGTATCTTCGCCCGCATCCTGTATCCGCCCGAGCAGTTCCCGATGCTGGCGGCCAACACGGACCTGGTTTTCCCAATGCTGCTGTTCGATCTACTTCCGGTGGGTATCCGTGGGTTGGTGATCACGGCGCTGGTGGCCGCCATTATGTCGAGCGTCGACTCGACGTTGAACTCGGCCTCAACGCTCGTCACGATGGACTTCATTCGCCGCTTTAAACGCCGGGACAGCCACGAGCTGGTCGGGGCCGGACGCTGGGTGACGTCGGTCTTCATGGCGCTGGCCATCCTCTGGGCGCCGCAAATCGTGCATTTCCCGAACCTGTGGACTTACCTGCAAGCCATGCTCGCCTATCTGGCGCCACCGGTCGTGGCCTGCTTTCTGGTGGGGATCTTCTGGAAACGGGCCACGCGCAGCAGCGCTTTCGCTGGACTGGTAGTGGGACATCTGGCCGCTGCCGTCTTTCTGATGCTAAACCTGACGGATCGGCTCATCGTGCAGACCAGACCGCTTACGCCTGAGCAGCAGACGCTGGTGGCGGCCGGTGTACCTGTGCTGCACTTTCTCTATCTGCCCCCTATTTTGCTGGTGATCAGCGTGATCGCGATGATCGTGGTCAGTCTGCTCCAGCCACCGCCTGCGCCCGAAAAGGTGGAAGGGTTGACCTGGTCGCCGGAATTCTTCCGCCAGGAATCCCGCGAGCTGGCCGGCCTGCCCTGGTACCAGAATTACCGCATCCAGGCGCTGGGCTTGCTCGTGCTCATTGCATGGATTTTGATCTGGTTCCGGTGAGCGGACTTACCGGTGCATGATGACGTCTCACCCTATGGGCCGGACATAATCCAGCTGCTACGCCAGGGCGGACACAGCTTTCAGCCCGGGGAAGAAGGCAAGGTCATAGAATTCCGTGCGCATGTACCATGATGCCGGGGCATAGAATTTATTTGAAGTTAACAAAAGATTAAGTTTTGATTATGTAACATGCGGCCGCTCTGTGCGCAATGCCAAACGTATCGATCTATATGCGTTACGTATCGGGACTGCTTCTGGCGTGCCTGCTATGGCCGGCCATCGTTCTCGGACAGGGGCGCATCAGTGGCCTGGCGTTTGGCGATTTCTATTACATCGCCAGCCATCACGACGAAGCGCTGAAGGATCAGAGTGGTTTCTGGTTTCGCCGGATTTATTTCACCTATGATCATGATTTGGGCGACGACTTTGCTTTCCGGCTGCGGCTCGAAATGAATTCGCCCGGTAATTTTACAGCAGGCGATGCCGTCCCCTTCGTGAAGGATGCCTACCTGCGCTGGCGGTTCGATAAGCGGCATGCGCTCTACCTGGGCATTTCACCATCGGCCTTGTTCAATCTGATCGAGTCGGTATGGGGCTACCGTGCCGTCGAAAAGACACCGGCTGATCTACAGCGGCTGGGCTCGGCACGCGAGTTCGGTGTGGCGCTTCGAGGTGACCTGACCGGTGACGGCGTGGTGCGTTATCATGCTACCTTTGGTAATGGAGAGGGGACTCGGTCGGAGGGCTACCGTGGGAAGAAACTGGCGCTGGCCCTGCAGTTCTTCCCGAACGAAGCCTTCGTGGTGGAAGGGTATGTAGATTATGCCCGCACGGCTGCGGATGCCGCGACCACCACGTGGCATGCGTTCGGGGCTTATCAGACCGAGGCGCTTCGCGCCGGACTGGTCTACGAGGCACAGCAGGTGGACGTGGAGCAGGGCCAGGATCGTACGCTGCGCTATGTGTCGGGCTTTGTGGTAGGGCGTGCCGGTGCGCGGCTGAGTCTTTTCGGGCGGGTCGATCGCCTGCTGGATCCGAATCCCCGAGGCGCTTCGATTGCCTACATTCCGTTTGCCACCACCTCGAAAGCCACGCTCTGGATTGCCGGGCTGGATCTGGCGATGAACGATCGGGTCCACTTTATGCCCAACATCGAGCTGGTTACCTACGATGCGGACGCGCTGGATACCGACGTGTACCTGCGCTGGACGTTTTATGTAACCTTTTGAAAAGGCAAATACTTCGTTGCAAAAAGAGCCAGATTGCCGGATAAATCAACCGAGACCGATCCTCCGTGCATCTCATTATTGGGGTATAATTTCCGGGTTTTTCTACGTTATGGGACTTCGAGACGAAGGACGCGCCGATTATTGCCTAAAAATCAGGTCTTCGATGATGGTCATTTAGGCCGGCATGATTAGCAGGATCGGCCGCTCCTTCGAAGAAGACGCCCCGCGCCAGTAACCGTGCGGCTACCGCGGCCAGCCTGATACGATCGGGCAGTAATAAAGTGGTAAAGCCCGATAGATGGCCAGGGACGCACCGGCGCCGAAGGATCGGCCACCAGCTCCAGCGTGAAGGCGCCGCCTTCCGGCGTCAACACCATGCGATCAACGGTTGCTTCGCGTACCGTCCAGTCCGAGCAGTTCCTGATAAAAAGCACGCTGCGTGTTTAAGTCGCGCACGCGTAGCGTCAGCGAGCGAATGCGCAACGGAAAGGGCGTAGCCATGGCGTTTATGCGCTACAGTCCCAGCGAAACAATCGCTAAAGTTTTTTGGAAGACCGCCGATACCCGGAAGAGGCATCTCGGCCTTTAGATGGCTGTAAACGACAAACTGGAAGTATCTATCATGAAGCCTCTGATGTGGCGCTGGCTGGTTTTTCTGGGCGTTGCCTGGTGGATTGGAAATGCCGCACATGCGCAGTCCTTTACCTGGGTAAATCTGAAGGGAACCGAAGTACATCGACTGACGGGCGTTTCGTCCAATGGGGCGGTGGTTGTGGGAGTTGCCCGTGATGAGCAGGGGCGCAGCCGGGCGTTCCGGTGGTCGGTGTGGGAAGGCCGGCAGGATCTGGGCACGCTGGGAGGGCTGCGGAGCCAGGCGCTGGCCGTTTCGGGAGATGGGCGCGTTGTAGTCGGCATGGCCGAAAACGGCTTTGGCCACACGCGGGCGTTTCGGTGGACAGCCGAAGGCGGCATGGAGGACTTGGGCACGCTGGGGGGCTCGGAAAGCGAAGCACTGGCCGTTTCGGCCGGCGGCCAGGTGATCGTGGGTGCGGCTGAAGATACCTATGGGCGTTTTCGGGCGTTTCGGTGGACGGCCGAAGGCGGCATGAAGGACCTGGGCACGCTGGGCGGCTCCGAAAGTGAAGCGCTGGCCGTTTCGGCCGATGGACGCGTTGTAGTCGGCATGGCCGAGAACGCACGAGGACAGCGCCGGGCATTCCGGTGGACGCCGGAAGGCGGCATGGAGGCCCTGGGCACGCTGGGGGGTAGCTGGAGCCAGGCGCTGGCCGTGTCGGCCGACGGACGCGTTGTGGTCGGCATGGCCGAAGATGCTCGGGGCCGGCGCCGGGCGTTTCGGTGGACAGCCGAAGGCGGCATGGAAGACCTAGGCACGCTGGGGGGCTGGGAAAGCAAGGCCGTCTGGGTATCCGAAGACGGAGCGGTCATTGTTGGCGTGGCCCAGGATAAAGAAGGCATCTGGCATCCTTTCCACTGGCAGGAAGGCAAGATGCAGCGGCTAAAGAAAGTCTACGACGGACTGCTCTCGTATGGCTCCTCGTTCTGGGGGGCTCCCGTGGTCTCGTACAACGGCCGCTACATGGCCGGCACCGGCTACAACGCCGCGCATCATCGCGTCGAAGTCTTTCTGCTGGATGCGGCCGGGTTACTCATGGCGATGAACTGATCTCGGTGGAGGCGGCCGCCCGCCGACGGGCAATCTCCCGGCGCACCACGGGCGCGACTTTCGTGCCCAGCAGTTCGATCGCGTGCAGTACCTTCCGGTGGGGCAGGGTGCCCACCGTGAGTTGTACTAGAAACCGATCGTGCCCGAACAATTCGTACTGGTACAGAATCTTTTCGATCACTTCCTGCGGACTCCCCACGAAGTTGGCCCCGCGTAGTGTGCAGGAGGCCTCAAATTGCGCGCGCGTCATAGGCGGCCAACCCCGCTCATGTCCGATTTTGTCCATCTGCAGCTTGAAGGCTGGAAAAGCTGTATCGTGTGCTTCCTGCGAGGTATCGGCCAGAAATCCGTGCGAATTGATGCTTAGCCGGGGCATGTGGCCGGCCTGACGGGCCGTCTGGCGATACAGTTCGATCAGGGGGACAAAGCGCTCGGGCAGTCCGCCAATGATGCCCAGTGCCATGGGAAGTCCCAGCTGGCCGGCGCGAACCGCCGAGCTCGGCGTGCCGCCCACTGCGATCCAGACCGGAAGGGGGTGCTGAATGGGGCGCGGATAGACGCCCAGCCCGGGAATCGGGTGCGTGAAACGACCGCCCGGCCAGGTGACCTGCTCCGATTCCCGAAGGCGCAGCAGCAGGGCCAGCTTCTCTTCGAAGAGCGCATCGTAGGCGTTCAGGTCGTAACCGAAGAGCGGGAACGACTCGATGAATGAACCCCGCCCGACCATGATCTCGGCCCGTCCGTCGGAGATAAGATCCAGCGCGGCAAACTGCTGAAAGATGCGGATCGGGTCGTCCGAACTCAGCACGTTCACCGCGCTGGTGAGCCGGATGCGTCGCGTGCGCGCAGCGGCCGCCGCCAGCACCACGGCCGGCGCCGAGACGATATAGTCCGGCCGGTGGTGCTCCCCGACGCCGAACACGTCCAGGCCCACCTGGTCGGCCAGTTCGATCTCCTCCAGCAGCCGCCGCATCCGTTCAGCCGGCGAAATAAGCCGGCCGGTCTCCGGATCGATAGTGCGTTCGCCGAAACTATACAGTCCGATTTCCATAACGACGGAATTGCTTGCTCATCCAGCCGGTTGCAGAGCCGCCCGTTGCGCTTCGAGTGCCTGACGGATGGTCAGCGGAGCTCGCCCCGTTACCTCCTGCACGACCGTGGTGACCAGGTCGAAGGTGCCCTGCGCCACACCCTGATACATCGAGGTCATGGCCTCGACGACGAAGTCGGGCAGACCGGCGGCCGCCATGGCCTGGCGGTAGGCTTTCGGCGAGACGGCCTCGTAGTGGACTGGCCTTCCACCCAGCTCCGACAGGATCGTAGCCGTTTCGGCATAGCCAAGCGTCTCCGGTCCCGTCACCTCATAGATTTTGCCTTCGTGTGCCGGATCAAGCAATACCGCCACGGCCATCCGGGCGCAGTCTTCACGCGCCACGAATCCGACGCGTCCATCGCCGGCCGGAAGTTGCAGCACGCCGGTTTTAAGCGCCACCGGCGCCACCATGAGCAGCGTTTCAGCATACAGGTTGTTGCGCAAAAACGTCCAGGCCAGGCCGCTCTCGCGGAGCGCTGCTTCGGTCTCCGCATGATCGCGCATGAAGCTCACCGGGTTGGTGTCGGCGCGTGTGGCCGAGGTGTAGGCCACATGGCGTACGCCTGCCTTTTGGGCGGCTTCAATGGCCTGGCGGTGCAACTTGACTCGTGCTCCGGGGTGAAGGTCATCGGTGCTGATCAGCAGCAGCCGCTCAACACCCTCCAATGCCCGGGCCAACTCGTCCGGCCGTGCAAAGTCGCCGGCACCAACCGAAACGCCCCGCGCTGCCAGATCGGCGATCTTTTCCGGATGGCGCGTCAGCGCCCGAACTTGTTCGGCCGGTACGCTTTCCAACAATAGTTCCACCACGCGGCGGCCTAAGTGACCGCCTGCGCCAGTTACGCCAATCCGTTCAGTCATTTTGCATGGCTGATTTATGGGTTCTGCTCTTCCGCTCCTTCAACGAACACCTCTGTGGTGCACTGCGAGCGATTTTACATGGAAGGCGGTCGCTGCACTGGCCTGCATGGCGGTTTGCAGAGAATCTGCTCACCTTGCCCTGAGCCAAACCTGTTTCCAGAGGCCTTCGGGCGTCAGCTCCAGAAGTGCAGCAGCAGCAGGACCGCTCCCAGCAGGCCGATATTTTTGAGAAAGTTTACCTGCTCGCCCATGCGTTGCATAGGGTCCTGCACGGTCCAGAAGTTGTGCATCCAGGGCGTCACAAACACTAGGAAGATGACCAGCAGCCAGAGCCCGATTGTTACATACAGGCCGGTCAGCACGGCCAGGCCGCCGGCCAGCAGCATCAGGCCCGTTACGATAACGGCCAGCTTGGGCACCGGTACCTTTTTGGCGGCCGCATACGAAGCCATCTGGTTCAACTTGAAGAGGTGGTTCAGTCCATTCAGGAGGAAATAGCCGCCAAACAGAATGCGTCCGATCCAGAACACGGCTTCCATAGGGCACCCTTCGGTTGGTTATTTGTTTCAACAAATAAATGCCTGTTGCTTTAAAAAGTCAAGTGCTTTAGTTTGTAAAGCATGTAACAAAATGTTAACGTGTGATGGGCGGGGAAGAGCGGTTCTGTCCGGTTTATGCGGCCATTGAGCTGATGCAGGAGAAATGGACGCTACACATCATCCGGGCGCTGCTGGAAGCGCCCCGGGGCTTCAATGAGCTGGCGCGGGCCATTGGCGGGTGTAACTCGGCCACGCTGGCACAGCGATTGGAACGGCTCGTGGAGCTGGGGGTGGTCGAGAAGGAAGTAACCTCGCACATGCCGCCGCGCACGTGCTATAGCCTGACCGAAGCCGGCCGCGCGCTGGAGGATGTGGTGCAGGCTATTGAGGCGTGGGGGCGTCGTTACCTGCAGGTGCCGGGCTGACAGGAAACGTTCGCGTCGTAGCCGCGTGTCCTACGGCTACAGTCAGAAGGAGGTGCCGATGTCGGACGGGATGTTTCCGGAGTCGATTGAGGCGGTACAGCAGGCGCTGGCCGCGCACGACTACGTGGCCGAGCGGGGTCTGGCCACCACGATTTTTCTGGCGCTTCGGATGCGACGTCCGCTTTTTCTGGAGGGGGAGCCGGGCGTTGGCAAGACGGAAGTGGCCAAGGTGTTGGCCCGCATGCTGCAGGTACCGCTTATTCGCTTGCAGTGCTATGAGGGCCTCGACGTCCACACGGCTGTTTACGAGTGGAACTATGCACGCCAGCTGCTTGAGATTCGGCTGGCCGAGGCGAGTGGGGAGGTCGATCGCAACCGACTGTTGGCCGAAATCTTCAGCCCAGACTTTTTGATTGCGCGGCCGCTGTTGCAGGCCGTGCAGCAGAGTCGGAATGGGCAGGTACCCGTGCTGCTTATTGACGAACTGGACCGCAGCGACGAGGAATTCGAGGCGTTTCTGCTGGAGCTGCTTTCGGATTTTCAGATCTCGATCCCTGAGTTGGGCACTGTACGTGCCGAGGTGCCGCCGGTCGTTGTAATTACATCGAACCGCACGCGTGAGATTCACGATGCGCTCAAGCGCCGGTGCCTCTACTACTGGGTCGAATATCCATCGTTTGAAAAGGAGTTGGCGATTGTGCGGCGGCGCGTGCCTGCTCTGGCCGAACAATTGGCCCGTCAGGTGGTGGCTTTCGTGCAGACGCTTCGCCAGGAGGACCTGTACAAGCCGCCGGGTGTGGCCGAGACGCTCGACTGGGCCGAGGCACTGCTGGCGCTGGATCGCAGTGTGTTAGACGCGGCGACGGTTTCGGAAACGGTCGGCGCCCTGCTCAAATACCGGGACGACGTGGAGTTGGTGCAGCGGCCGGAGGTGCAGGCGCGCCTGCTGGAGACGGCACGTGCCCGGGGAACTTGAGCGATGCGCACCGGAGGGGACATCACCGCGCGGGTTGTGGCCTTTGCGCAGGCGCTGCGACGGGCCGGGCTGGTGATCGGCACCGATCAGGTGCTCGACGCCCTGCAGGCCGTCGCACTGGTCGGTGTGGCGCGACGCGAAGACGTGCGGCAGGCGCTTTTTAGCGTGTTCGTGCGGCGGCAGAGCGAGGCCGCCTTGTTCGATCAGCTATTCCAGCTGTTCTGGCAGGGACGTGGACCGATTCCGGAAGAACTGGCCGCGCTGTTGCCCCGGTCGCCTGTTCCGTCCACCCCGCCGCCGGGTATGGCCCGGGCGCTGGAGGCGTTGCGTCCCGAACGACCCCGCGCCGGGGTCTCCGAGGCCGACGAGGAGGTGGATCGGGTGCTTACCTACAGCGCCGCCGAGGTGCTGCGCCACAAAGATTTCGCCCAGATGACGGCCGAAGAGGAGGCCGCGGTGCGGGCTTTTCTGCGCACGCTGCGCTGGCCACTGCCGCCCCGCCGCACGCGACGCTGGCAGCCGGGCGCGCGGCGTGGACGCCCTGATCTGCGTCGGACGCTCCGCCGGGCGCTGCGCCATCAGGGCGAAGTGCTGCGCCTGGCTACGTGGCTACCCCGCTACAAACCGCGGCCGCTGGTCGTGCTCTGCGACATCAGCGGCTCGATGGAGCGCTACAGCCGGTTGCTGCTGCATTTTCTACACGCAATCACAGGCGGTTTACGTCGCGTAGAGAGCTTCGTGTTTGGCACGCGCCTGACGCGCATCACCCGCCAGCTCCGGCTGCGCGACGTGGATGTGGCGCTGGCCGAGGTGGGCCGCACCGTACAGGACTGGTCGGGTGGGACGCGCATCGGGGAGGCATTGCGCACGTTCAATTATCGCTGGCTTCGACGTGTGCTGCCCGCCAGCGGGTTGGTGCTCGTCATCAGCGACGGCCTGGACCGGGGCGATCCGGAACTGCTCGCGCGCGAGATGGCCCGCCTGTCGCGCAGCTGCTATCGGCTCATCTGGCTCAATCCGCTGCTGCGCTATGAGCACTACCAACCGCTTACGCGCAGCATGCGGGCAGCCCTGCCTTACATCGATTACTTCCTGCCCGTGCATAACCTGGCCTCACTGGAGCAACTCGGCGAGTTACTTGCTTCGGTTGGCCAACAGATGCCTGGCACTGTTGTTGCCAATTGAGGCAAGCGGCGCATGAGCGCGCCTGAACGAAGCATTCGGCTGAACAGACGCACGCCGACCGTCTATGAACGTGATCCTTTCTGTTTATCTTCGACAACACCTGTTCCACTTCGGGTTGCTGGTGCTGCTGGCCGCTGCTCCGCTGCGCGCGCAGCAGCAGGATACGCTTTACATCCTGAACTGGCCGGCTTCGGAAACCGAACTGGTCCGGGTCGTCGGCGACGAGCCCTGGTCGCAGATCGAAGTGCTGCCGTTTCTGGATTCGCTGGTGCTGGGCTATCGTTACGAGGTGGTGGCCGACACAGTCTATGCCAGCTTTACGCTGGCCTGGCATCCGGCCACCTGGGGCCTGTACCGGGGACGCCGGGTGCTCTGGGATCAGATGCCCGACAGTGTGCAGCTGCAGGCTATGCATGTGCGCATCCGGTTTGCCGTTGCGGGGCGTCCGGTGACGACGTGGCCGTTGCGCTTTGACAGTCTGGCGCTGGGACCCTGGCCCGAGGTGTTTGAATCGGCCACCTACGCTTTCTCGATCGATGAAGTCTTCGGACCAGTGTTGCGCGACTCGCTTGTAGCCTGGCTGCAGGCCGGTCTGAGGCCCGACAGCCTGTCGCTCGAATGGATTGCCTTTTCCGTTGAGGAAGGCGGACGTATCACGGCCTGGTCGATCGTGCGGCCGCGCCCGGGCCCGCCTTTCATCGACGTCATCATTGATCCTGAAGTCATTGTCGTAGAAGGGGTCGCCAAGCGGGGCGGCACTACCGTCGCTCGTAAACCGCGCCACACGGGACGGTCGGCCGGGCATACGCGGGCCACAGAAGCTCGCCAGACCGGAAGGAGTGGCGGCCGAGGATGGCTTCAGGGCGACGAAAAGGATAAAGACGACGAAAAAGACGAAAAGCACGAGACGTTGCTGCCGGCCACGTTGGCTGGCGTGGTCGTGGTGGCGATTGTGGCCGTAGCCGGGGGAGGCTTCGGCTACAGTGGCAATCTGAAACGTACGCCGATCGGCATAACGGGCGGCGTGCTGCGTTCAGAATGGGGTCTGTTGCTGCAAGTGAGCATGAACGAGGCCGTTTTGGAGCGCTCGCGCACCGAACCGGAGGAGCTGGCCGTGCGTCTGCTGGGATTCAGAGGGTGGCTGACCAGGCGGTTGCAGCCGGCGCTGGCGCTCGGCGTGCGCTGGCGGGAGCATCAGGGCCGGCGCACGGTAAATCCGGTCATGGTGCCGGCAGTGGTGCTTCGGGCCGACCCAATTGTGCTGGTCGGTGGCGTCGATCTGGTGGGGGGCGGTCCGGAGCTGGGCGTACTGCTCAACCTGAATCGGCTGTTGGATTTTTGAATGCAATCTTTCCGGCTGCTTCTGCCTGGAGGAGTCTTCTACCTTTACCTTTTGTATCTTGTGACCCAAGCAGCCAATCCTCGAAAGCAGCCGGAGGAAGTCGAAGTCATGTCGTGGAAGCTTTGCGTCTTTGAAGATCAGGAGACCGTTCATCTGGCCCCACTGGTGCACACGCGTCCTGTATATGATCTGCGGCTTGGCCTACCCACGCTCCTGGAACGGGCGCTGTGGGCCCTGCAGCCGCCGGCCGTCTGCCTACATGCCCGCGCGACCGTCGCGACAGTGGCCGGTCGATGCTACAGACTGCCGGTTAATCCGGCACGGGTCGAAGGCGGGCTTTTGCTGTGGAATGGCCGGGCCCTGGCTGAACCGGGCGAGGTGCTGACGCGCATCCGTCGGGCAGCCACCGATTGCGAGCCGGCGCGCCGTTTCATCCAGGACGGTGTGATGGTAGCTGCCTGGCTCCCTGAAGGGCTGTCGCATTCGTTGCCTGATGCACTGCTTGCCGCCAACTTTCTGGAAGCGTTGCCCGAAGAGCGGGTTGAAGGCGTGCGGCTGATCGGGCGACTCTGGCATCTGATCGACTGGATGGAACAGGCGTTTGCCACGGATCCGGCTACCTGGGATCAACGGGGGGAGACCGAAAATCAGGCCATGGTGCAACCGGGCGCGTTGCTGGTGGCCCGTGAGCGGATCCGTCTGGCACCCGGTGCAACGATCCGAGCCGGTGCCATTCTCAACGCCAGCGATGGGCCCATCTACGTGGGGCCAGGTGCCGTTGTCTCGGAAGGTGCTGTGCTGGTGGGACCGGTAGCCGTCGGCGAAGGGGCAGAAGTGCGCGTCGGGGCACATCTGCGCAACTGTGTGGTGGGGCCGTGGGTTAAGCTGGGTGGCGAGGTACACACGACGATCGTGCACAGCTACTCGAACAAGGCACACGATGGCTTTCTGGGCCACACCTACATCGGCCGCTGGTGCAACCTGGGCGCAGGTACTACCTGCTCGAACCTGCGCAATGATTACGGTCCTGTGACGCTCTACAACGAGGCGCTGGGTACTTTCGAGCAGACCGGCCGCCAGTTTTTGGGGCTGTTCATGGGTGACCATACAAAGACCAGTATCGGCACTACGTTCAATACCGGTACCGTGGTGGGCGTAAGCTGTAACCTGTACGGCCCTGGTTTTCATGCACGATACGTGCCATCGTTTTCCTGGGGTTCGCCGGCCGATGGGTATGTGCCTTTCCGACTGAAGAAGGCGTTGCACGTGGCCGAGGCCGTCATGGCTCGCCGCCAGCACGTGCTCGACGAAGCCGAGCGCACTGTGCTTACCGCTCTGTTCGAGCAGGTGCATGCCAACTTGATGGAATAATCGACGGCAAGAAGAGACCCTGGACTTTTCGGCGGCTACCGTCGGTACTTTGCTGGGCGAGCGGGTCTGGCTGCTTCAAACCTGAGACGCTTTCGGGCGTATGCTCCCGGCGCTGTGCACGTAAGACGACCGGGAGCACCTGATGCCAGAGCAGAACGCCACACAGCTGGGCGGGCGGCTGTTGCCGCTGGGACGGTTCTGGACCATTCCCAATATGCTCAGCCTGTTGCGGCTGGGGCTGGCCTTCCCGCTGGCCTACCTGGTGCTGCAGCACGGTCCGCTTCGGTGGGTGTTGGCGCTGGCCGTGTTGGCCATTATTACTGACTGGTTCGACGGTCAGGTGGCCCGCTGGTCCCACACCGTCTCAGACTGGGGCAAGGTGCTCGACCCGCTGGCCGACAAGGTGACGGCCGGGCTGGTCTCAACAGCGTTGGTGGTGCGGGGAGATCTGCCCCTCTGGTTTTTTGCATTCGTAGTAGTGCGCGACGTGTTGATTGTGCTGGGCGGTGCCTTGCTGGCACACCGCACGCGGCGCGTGTACATGAGCTTGTGGTCCGGCAAGGTAGCCGTGACGGTGCTGGCCCTGACCATCCTGGCTGCTCTGCTGGAGGCTGATCCGCCCGTATTTCGGACGCTGCTCTGGTCATCGGTTGTGCTGCTGAGCTACTCATTCCTGCGCTACGTGGTCCGTTTCGTGCGGGCCTGGCGTGGCCAACCCGAGCCGGAAGGCCCGATCGTTTCGAATCAAACGGTACCCTCATCAACCTGACCGAAGAAGAAAACGCGAGGAGGAAGATGGGATTTTTTGATCGCTTTCGGAAGAAGGATCAGGAGCGTCTGGAAGCAGGGCTGGAAAAGACGCGCACGAGCTTGCTGGGTAAGCTCGACCGCCTGATCCGGGGCAAGGATCAGGTCGACGACGAGGTGCTGGACCAGCTCGAAGAATTGCTCGTCACCAGCGATGTAGGCGTCAAGACCACGCTGGAGATCATCCGCCGCGTCGAAGAGCGGGTGGCGCGCGACAAGTACGTTTCGACCAAGGAACTGAATGCTATCATTCGCGACGAGATCGCCCAGCTGTTGCTGGATCATGCGCCGGAGCGTCCGGCCGACTTCGATGCGCCGCTCCCACACAAGCCTTATGTGATCATGGTGGTGGGCGTCAACGGCGTGGGTAAGACGACCACGATCGGCAAGCTCGCCTACCGCTATAAGGAAGCAGGCAAAAGCGTGCTGTTGGGTGCGGCCGATACGTTCCGAGCGGCGGCCATCGAACAACTCGAGATCTGGGCAGAGCGGGCCGGCGTACCCCTTATCAAGCAGCACCCCGGTGCTGATCCGGCCGCCGTGGCCTTCGACACGCTGGCTGCCGCCAAAAGTCGCGGCGTCGATGTGGTCATCATCGACACAGCCGGTCGCTTGCACACCAAGGGCGGTCTCATGGAAGAGCTGGCCAAGATCCGGCGCGTGATGGGTCGCCAGGTGGAAGGCGCTCCGCACGAAGTGCTGCTGGTGCTTGACGCCTCGACGGGCCAGAATGCCATCCGCCAGGCCGAAGTGTTCACAGAAAGCGTTGAGGTGACAGGCCTGGTACTCACCAAGCTCGACGGCACGGCCAAGGGTGGCATTGTGATCGGTATCTCCAACGAATTCAAGATTCCTGTCAAGTACATCGGTGTGGGCGAGAAGATCGACGACCTGCAGCTCTTCGACCGCCATGCTTTCGTTGAGGCGCTGTTCGGAAAAGAACTGGTCTGAGGGGCCTGGGGCTGGCGACGTCCATGTAGCCCATGGGCTCCGTGGACGCCAGTGGGCTCACGCAATGGAGTCAGAAGCGCCTAAAGCATCCCCCCTTAACGAAGTAAGTGAGCAGCAAGTTTTGGCGTTGAAACGCGCGCAGGCGCTTGCGTCTATTGCCGGCCGTAGCGCATAGACACCGCTCCCCCTTCCAGGGGGAGCGGTCGCGAAGCGATTGAGGGGGTGTTGATCAACTGACCCTCCCCTGACCTCCTCCCTGGAAGGGAGGGGGAAATTTCGTTTGTGGCGCACCTGCCTGGACAAGCGGCCGCTGTGAAACCCACGCATAGGCCATGAGCGAACACGTTTGCGCCAGGCCTGGCCGTTTTCGTGCGCCAGCGCCAGGGCCACCACCAGCCTGCTTCTCAGAACACGCTCTCCCTTGTAGGAGGAGCTGGCCCGAAGGGCCTGAGGGGGTGCCATGCCGCTACAGACGTCCATGCAGCCATGATCCCTGTCCATTCAGATTCACAAGGTCGGGGACAGAAAAATCCCCGGCATTTTCCGTTCGGCAGCGCTTTTTTGCCGTTGGCTGTGCCCTGACGTCCGTTGGGTTGGTTTTTTAAAAATGAAAGCCTTCAATCGACGATTATTCAAACAATAGCAACCCCGTTACATCGTTTAAAGCGTACAGAGACAGGGCGCAGTTGTTCGTGTCAGGAAGATGCGTTTGCCATTTGCAAAGACATACTGGCCCTTCGTCTTCGGCCTGTTGCTGCTGGCAGGGAGGGCGCAGGCGCAGGCAGAACCTCCCTTTTTTCTGGAAACGATTAATATTCCGGGCTCCGCCCCGCCCGGACAGACGCGGGTCGATCTGTACGTAGCTGTTCCTTATCCAACACTTCAATTCCTGCAGGTCGAGCGCGGCTTTCGGGCGACCTACAACTTGCAGGTAGAGATCTACCGGCTCGAAGGAGCCGATCAGCGGCGGTTTGTCCGGCGGGCCGGCTGGCAGCGTCAGGTGGCGGTGGCCGACTTTGCGGCTACGCGCAGCGCCGAGACCGAAGACCTTTCGATGTACACCTTCAATCTGGCGCCCGGTCGCTACGAGCTGGTCGTGCAACTTGAAGATCAGGCTACGCGCCAGCTGCTCAGCCGGACGCTGGAGACGCACGTGCGCAGTTTGGATGCGCCGGTGGCGCTGAGCGACCCGCTTCTGCTGGATCATTACGATCCGTCACAGCAGACGATGACGCCCCATGTGGGCCGGGCGGTCATGACCGATCGTTCAAGCCTTCCGGTTTTCTACGAGCTGGCCGTGCGGCGGCCGCTGCGCGTGCAGCTCGTGCATGAACTGGTGCGCCCCGAGCGGCGCAGCGGCTGGCCGCTGATCGGTCCACTCCTGGGGATCGGTCGCGGCGAGGAATATCGGGGGATTTATCAACATGCTGTCTGGAAGACGCTCACGGCCGGTAGCCTCTCGCAGGTGCACACCATTCCGCTGCCGGAAGGTCTGGAGGCCGGCGCCTATGTGCTTCGCATCCGCGTGCTGAATTCGGAAGGCGGGGAGCTGGCCGTGGTCGAAAAACCCTTTACGGCCGTCTGGAGCGGGCTGCTGGCGCAGGTGCAGGATCTCGACGAAGCCATCGAACAGCTCCGCTACATCGCCAAGCAGAAGGACATCGACTACATCAAAGCGGGCAAGACGCCCGAAGAGCGCTGGCAACGTTTTCTGAGCTTCTGGAAAAAGCGCGATCCCACGCCCGGTACGCCCCGCAACGAACAGATGGAGGAGTTTTACTACCGGGTGGCTCTGGCCAACCGGAAGTTCGGCGGGCGTCGGCCGGGCTGGCAGACCGATCGGGGACACATCGTCGTGCTTTTCGGCGAGCCGGACTTCGTCGAGCGTCGCGACGGCTCGCAGCCGCTGGAGATTTGGCACTACCAGCGGCTGGGGCGCCGTTTCATCTTTGTTGATCGTACCGGTCGGGGCGACTTTGAGTTGCTCGAACCTATCTGGGAAAGCCCTTCCCGAATCCGCTGATTTTCTGGAATCCTTCTTGCCAGCGTATCGTTCGAGCTACGGCAGAAGCCTTTTTTTTCTCGAACGCAATCTATCCGAATTGAACCGTGAGCACCCTGGGCTTCAATACCGGATACGTCGAAGAACTCTATCGTCAGTATCTAGAAAATCCGGAAAGCGTCAGCGAAAGCTGGCGGGAATTTTTTGCCGACTACAAACCGGGCGAATCGTTTGTCGCCGCCCGGGAAACGACGCCGGCACCGACTGAGGCACCCCCGGTGGTAGGGCGTCCAGGGGGGGATGGCGCTGCCCCGGAGGAATCGGTGATCGAGTTGCCGCCCGAGGAGGTCGAGGAGTACCCGCTGCGCGGACCGGCCGCCCGGATTGTCGAAAACATGGAGGCCAGCCTGAAGGTACCGACAGCCACGTCGGTGCGTACCATTTCGGTACGATTGCTGGCCGAAAACCGGGCGCTCATCAACGATTACCAGCGGCACATCGGCGGCGAGAAGGTCTCCTTCACGCACCTGATCGCCTGGGCGGTAGTGCAGGCGCTCAAGGCGTTTCCCAACATGAATGCGACCTTCCGTCGCGACGACGTCACGCCAATTCACGTGCAGCCCAAAACGATTAACCTGGGCATTGCCATCGACCTGGAGCGACGTGGCAAGCGCATGCTGCTGGTGCCTAATATTAAGCACGCCGAGCGCATGAACTTTGCCCAGTTTCTGGGCGCCTACAACGACATCGTTGCCCGGGCACGCGACGGCCGGCTTGACGTGTCGGACTTTCAGGGCACCACGGCCACGATCACCAATCCCGGTATGATCGGGACGGTGATGAGTGTGCCACGCCTAATGGCTGGTCAGGGGGTGATTGTGGGCGTAGGGGCCATTGGCTATCCGCCCGAATATGTGGCCTTGCCGTCGGATATGCTCAGTCGCCTGGGACTCTCCCAGGTGATGACGATCACCTCCACCTACGACCACCGGGTCATTCAAGGTGCTGAAAGCGGTGCCTTCTTGGCCTACATCGACGAGCTGCTCCAGGGCCAGCATGCGTTCTATGAGCACGTCTTTGCTGATCTGGGCATTCCCTATCAACCCTATCGCTTGGCCAAAGACACAACCCCGTTGCTGGGCGGGCTGGAAAATGGCGAAGAACTGACCATGATTCAGAAGCAGGCGGCCGTGTTGCAGCTCATCCGGGCATACCGGGTGCGCGGCCACCTGCAGGCCGACATCAACCCGCTCGGCTACGAGTGGAAGTACCATCCCGAGCTGGATCCAGCCACCTACGGCCTGACCATCTGGGACTTAGACCGCAAGTTTGTCACCGGCGGGTTGGGAGGCAAAGACGTGGCGCCGCTCCGCGAGATCCTGGACATCCTGCGCCAGACCTACACGCGCAAGATCGGCATCGAGTACATGCACATCTCGGATCCGACGGAGCGGCGCTGGCTGCAGGAACGCATTGAGCCGGTGCGGGCAGCCGATCCGATCTCACCGGAAATGCGGCGGCGCATCCTGCAGAAGCTCAACGCGGCTGAGGCGTTCGAGCGCTTTCTGCATACGAAATACATCGGCCACAAGCGCTTTTCGCTGGAAGGTGCCGAGTCGCTCATTCCAATCCTTGACACAATTCTTTCGGATGCGGCCGACCAGGAAGTCGAGGAGGTAGTTATCGGGATGGCCCATCGCGGCCGCCTGAACGTGCTGGCCAACATCCTGGGCAAGCCCTACGAGGTGATCTTCTCCGAGTTTGAAGGGAGCATCGATCCGAACACCACCCAGGGCTCGGGCGACGTGAAGTATCACCTGGGCGCCAAAGGGGTGCATCGCTCACCCAGCGGCAACGAAGTCAAGATTACGCTGGCATCCAACCCGAGCCACCTGGAGGCGGTTGATCCGGTTGTCGAGGGGATGGTACGCGCCAAGCAGGACCAGCTTCGGCGGCAGCGGGCCGACGCGCCGGGTGGCGATTACTACGATGCGGTCATCCCCATCCTGATTCACGGTGATGCGGCCTTTGCCGGGCAGGGTGTCGTGGCCGAAACGCTCAACCTGAGCCAGCTCCGGGGCTACAAGACGGGCGGCACCATCCACATTGTCGTCAACAACCAGATCGGATTCACGACAGCGCCGGCCGATGCCCGCAGCTCCACCTATGCCACGGACATCGCCCGGATGATCCAGGCTCCAATCTTTCACGTCAACGGTGACGATCCGGAGGCTTGCGTGCGTGTGGCCCGGCTGGCACTCGACTACCGGCAGGTGTTCAACAAGGACGTGGTGATCGACCTGGTCTGCTACCGCGTCCACGGCCATAATGAGGCCGACGAGCCCACCTACACGCAGCCGCTGCTCTACAAGAAGATCGCGCAGAAACGCTCGGTCCGAAAGCTCTACACCGAGATGCTGCTGCGTCGGGGCGACATGAAGCCCGAAGAGGCCGAACAGATGCTCGATGACTACCAGGCGCGGCTGCAGGAAGCCTTCGAGCGTACGAAGGACCTGAAGGAGCGCGATCCCCGTGAGGTGGTCGAACAGCTTCGCAAAAAAGCCGAGGACGCTCCGTTGCCCGAGGTGGAGACGGCCGCCCGTAGAGAAGACCTGGAGGCGGTCGTGCAGGCACTGGTTAACCTGCCCGAGGGCTTCCAAGTGCATCCCAAGCTGGAGCGTCAGTTCAAGCGGCGCGATAGCCTCTTCTTTAAGGAAAAGAAGATCGACTGGGCCTTTGCCGAAGCGCTGGCTTTCGGCACGCTGCTGCTCGAAGGCACGCCCGTGCGTCTGAGCGGTCAGGACTCCCGACGCGGTACCTTCAGTCAGCGCCACGCCGTGCTCTATGACCAGGAGACCGGCAAGGAATACATCCCACTGAACCACATCCGCGAAGGCCAAGCCGAGCTGCTCATCTACGACAGCTTGCTGTCGGAGTATGCCGTGTGTGGATTCGAGTATGGCTACTCGGTGGCTTCGCCCGAAACCCTCGTGCTCTGGGAGGCGCAGTTTGGCGACTTCGCCAACGGCGCACAGATCGTTTTCGACCAGTTCATCTCGGCCGCCGAGGAGAAGTGGGGCCAACAGTCCGGACTGGTCTGCCTGCTACCTCACGGCTATGAAGGACAGGGACCTGAGCACTCGTCGGCGCGACTGGAGCGCTTCCTGCAGCTCTGCGCGCAGCAGAACATCATTGTGGGCAACCTGACCACACCGGCCAACTACTTCCATGTGCTGCGGCGGCAGGCACGGATGCCTGTCAAGAAACCCCTCATCCTCATGACACCCAAGAGCCTGCTGCGGCACCCGCTGGCCGTCTCAACGCCCGAAGAGCTCTGGAGCGGTCGTTTCCGTGAAATCTATCCGGCCGAGACTGATCCGGCCGAAACACGCCGGCTCATCTTCTGCAGCGGTAAGATCTACTACGACCTGTTAGAGGTACTGCTGCAGGATAAAACGCGCCAGCGCCAGATCGGTCTGGTGCGCGTCGAGCAGTTCTATCCGTTCCCGAAGGCGGCCATCCAGGCCGAGCTGGAGCGCTATCGTAACGTGACCGACTTGCTCTGGGTGCAGGAAGAGCCGGCCAACATGGGTGCCTGGTTCTACATGCAGCCGCGGCTGAATGCAATGCTCGAGGCGCTTCATGACGATTGCAACCGGCGCGTACGCTACGTGGGACGTCCAGCCAGTGCCAGCCCGGCCACCGGCAGCGCCAAAGTGCATCAGATGGAGCAAGAATCGATCCTCCGACAAGCACTGACGCTTTAAAATGCCACACCTAAATGAGTGGGCACCGGCGGCTTCTGGTAACGCCTGGAAGCCGCCGGTTTTTTTTGAAAACGAGTGGATCGCTTAATGCTGTGGTGTTCGATACCCCCTTGTAAAAACGGTCGCCTAATTGCACAGGTGCTGCAATACGTTTTTCTGGGGAGAGCTGGGGCTGCCGGGCATTTAGTCCCTTCCGAGCGCATACGGCAGCGCTTGGAGGAAGTCGGCCTAGCACGTTTCGATCTGTCGGATTGGAAGCGGGATCGCTGCCCTTGGACCTGCTTCAACCGTATTCATATTCGGGTTGGACAAAAAAGCGACCTACCATTTGCAGCTCGCCTGAGAAAAGTTAAAAGCTGACCGTTCGGGTTATGACTGGTGTGAATGCCGGCGTGCATTACGTAACGACTTCTGACGCTCGATGCGCCGTTCTTCAGAAGGCTTGATGTAGAACATGTGCTGGCGGTACTCACGCAGAATCTTGCTACGGTTAACGGCGCGCTTGAAACGCCGCAGCACACGGTCAATCGGTTCGTTTTCGCGCACTTTGATACCTACGCCTGGGCGTGCCAAGGTTACTCCTCTGGGTTTGGTTTCTGGATTGCGTTCCTTAAATTAAAGCCGCTCACAAGCAGCAGGTGCTGCAACAAGCAAAGCGAGCAGAGGTTTCGTCTCAGCTCCTGTGAAACCTTTGTTAAACGAAAGGTTGTCCTGTTGTTGATGGAAAAAGCTACGTCGCCTATTACGCTGGTGCTGGCCACGCGCAATCCGGGTAAACTGGCTGAACTACAGGCGATGCTGGCTGATCTGCCAGTTCAGCTTCGAGCCGCTACCGATTTTCCCGGCGCTCCCGAAGTGGAAGAAGACGCAGCCACGCTCGAAGGCAATGCGGTGCGTAAGGCTCGGGCGCTGCAGGAGTTTACCGGATTGCCTGCACTGGCTGATGACACCGGGCTGGAAGTCGAGGCGCTGGGTGGGGCGCCCGGAGTCCATTCGGCCCGCTTCGCCGGTCCGACGGCCACTGATGCCGACAACCGGGCGCTGCTCTTGCAGCAACTGAAAGGCGTCGAAAACCGCCGCGCCCGTTTTCGGACGGTGCTGGCCTTCGCGCTCGATGCCCGTACGCTCCACCTGTTCGAAGGCGTCTGCTCAGGATGGATCCTCGAGGAAGTGCGGGGCAGCGGTGGTTTCGGCTATGACCCGCTGTTCGTGCCGGAAGGGTACACACAGACGTTCGCCGAAATGTCCATGGAAGAGAAAAACCGCATCAGCCATCGCGGGCAGGCATTGCGAGCGTTTGTTAGCTTTCTTCGGGAATGGCTGAACGAACAGGAGCGCTGAATATGGTTGCGTTAGTGCAGCGCGTTTCGGAAGCCTCGGTAGAAGTAAATGGTCAGATCACCGGGGCCATCGGACCGGGGTTGTTAATTCTGCTGGGTGTGCATTGCAACGATACGGAGGCCGAGGCCGACTGGCTGGCCCGCAAGTGTGCCAACCTCCGGATTTTTCCGGATGAAGCTGGCAAGATGAATCGATCGCTGCGCGACATTGGCGGCGAGGCGCTGGTCGTCTCGCAGTTTACCCTCTATGGCGACGCGTCGCACGGGCACCGACCGTCGTTTACCGAATCGGCTCCGCCGGAAAAGGCAGCGCCACTTTACCGGTATTTTGTGGAGCGACTTTCGAAGGAGCTGGGACGGCCGGTGCCAACAGGGGTCTTCGGGGCCATGATGCGCGTGCGACTGGTCAACGACGGCCCCGTCACGCTCTGGGTGGAACGTAAACCGAAGAGTGAACGCTCATGAAGTGGGGGCATGCTTTACTTTTTGCCATGATGGCTGTGCTTGGCGGTACCATGCAAGTACATGGACAGGCCGATTACGTGCTGGTTAACGGACGGCTCTACACGGTCGATCCGGCTCAGCCGGTGGCCGAGGCCATGGCCGTGCGAGGCGACCGCATCCTGATGGTCGGTACTACCGCGCAGCTGACCTCGGCCTATCCTGACGTACCCCACATTGATCTGCAGGGTCGCACTGTCGTGCCGGGCTTCATCGACGCCCATGCCCACCTGATGGGACTGGGGCTGAGCCGCCTGCGGGCTGACCTGACCGGCACGCGCTCTATCGAAGAAATCCTGGAGCGGCTGCAGGCATTTGCGCGCCAGCTTCCCGAAGACGCTTGGCTGCTGGGGCGGGGTTGGGACCAGAACGACTGGCCGGTGAAGGAATTTCCTACGCGCCAGATGCTGGATGTGGTCTTCCCAGAGCGGCCGGTCTGGCTGGTGCGCATCGATGGACACGCCGCCTGGGCCAACACGGCCGCCATCCGACGGGCCAATCCCGTGCTGCTCACCGAATGGGTCCCTGATCCCGAGGGCGGACACATCGTGCGCGATGCTGAAGCACGTCCCACGGGCATATTCATCGACGAGGCAATGGATCTGATCGCCCGCCACATCCCGCCGCCTTCTCAGGCTGAACTGGAAGAAGCCTTGCGTCGGGCTGTGGCCGAGACCAACCGGTTCGGGCTGACAGGCGTGCACGATGCCGGCGCCAGTTTGAAAACCATCCAAGGCTATCAAAAAGCTGTCGATGCAGATGCGCTGACGCTCCGACTTTATGTGATGGTGGACGGGCTTGGGGAGGCATTTGACTACTTCTGCGAGCATGGCCTACTGCTGGATTATGGCGGACGGCTGACCGTGCGTTCTGTCAAATTCTACATCGACGGGGCCTTGGGTAGCCGAGGTGCTGCGCTGCTGGCGGATTACAGTGACGATCCGGGCCACCGCGGGCTGCTGCGCCATGACCCCGAGGTGTTCAGCGATATGGTGCAGCGGGCAATGAAATGTGGCTTCCAGGTCAACACGCACGCCATTGGCGACCGGGGGGTTCGGGTGGTGCTGGATGCCTACGAAAAGGCGCTGCGCACGCTCGGGCGCACGGTGGGCCGCCACCGGGTGGAGCATGCGCAGGTGGTGGCGCCGGAGGATTTTGCCCGCTTTGCCGAACTGGATCTGATCGCTTCGATGCAACCGACGCATGCTACCAGCGATATGTACTGGGCCGAAGACCGGCTGGGCCCCGAGCGTGTGCGTGGCGCCTATGCCTGGCGCACGTTCCTGGAACACGGCGTGCGGCTGGCTTTCGGGTCCGACTTTCCTGTCGAATCGGCCAACCCGCTGCTGGGCTTCTATGCGGCCATCACCCGGCAGGATGCCGAGGGTTGGCCGGAAGGCGGATGGTATCCTGAGCAGCGCTTGAGCCGCGAGGAAGCCCTCCGCGCCTTCACGCTCGATGCCGCCTATGCCGCTTTCCAGGAGCACGAACTGGGCTCATTAACGCCCGGCAAGTATGCCGATTTCGTTGTGCTTTCACACGACATCATGACCGTGCCGCCGGAGCAGATCCTGCAAACTCGGGTGCTAGCCACCTTTTTCGGCGGACGATGCGTCTATCGCGATCCTGAAGCCACTGGTCTGTGCCCGCCGCCACCGTGAACTTCCTTTCGAATCAGACCGTTTATTCGCGCGAATCAGTAGCCGATACCTTCGGTAAGCCCGCAACAACCTGAAAACGCGACGATGACCGACGAACTACAGACTCCGACCTATGTGCTGACGCACCTGAATCCGGAAGGGGGTGTGCATATGGTGGACGTCTCGGCCAAAGGGCCGACTGTGCGGACGGCCGTAGCCAGTGGACGCGTGGTTGTACCTCCCGAGGTGCTCCGGGCCATCATCGAAAATCAGGTGCGTAAGGGTGATGTGCTGACGGTGGCCCAGATTGCGGGCATCATGGGGGCCAAGCAAACCAGTCTGCTTATTCCGCTTTGTCATCATGTAAACCTGACAGCTGTCGATCTGGAACTGAAACCCAACGAAGCAACAAACAGCATTGAAATCCGCGCCTACACCAAAGCCATTGGTCCGACTGGCGTCGAGATGGAGGCGCTGACAGCCGTCACCATGGCGGCGCTGACCATTTATGACATGTGCAAGTCGCTCTCGAAAGAGATCGTCATTACTGATATTCAATTGCTGGCCAAGACCGGAGGTGCCAGCGGCGACTATCGAAAGACGTCATCCCGCTCCGAGTAACTTCTGACCGGTTGCGCGCGTACACGCCGCGTGGTACCTTGTAGCACCACGCGGCTAAATTTTTTCTGGAGATCGCCATGGAATTCCTGTTCTCTTCCGGCCTGATTCTGCTGTTGCTCATCGTGGCCGGGCTGGCGCTGTTCTTCTATTTTGTGCCGGTCGGCCTTTGGATTACGGCCTATTTCTCGGGCGTCCGGCTCAAACTGCTGCGCGATCTGGTGGGCATGCGGCTACGCAAGGTGCCGCCGCATCTGATCGTCAAGCCGCTCATCACGGCGCACAAGGCGGGCATTTACCTGGAGACGGCCCAGCTCGAAGCGCACTACCTGGCGGGTGGCAACGTGCAGAAGGTGGTCAACGCCCTCATCTCTGCCGACAAGGCCAACATCGACCTGACTTTCGAGCGGGCGGCCGCTATCGACCTGGCCGGACGCGACGTGTACGAGGCGGTGCAGGTCTCGGTCAACCCCAAGGTGATCGAGACGCCACCCGTCTCGGCTGTGGCCAAGGATGGCATTCAGGTGCGGGCCATCGCTCGTGTGACCGTGCGGGCAAACATTGAGCGTTTGGTGGGCGGTGCTGGCGAAGAAACGATTATTGCGCGGGTGGGCGAGGGAATTGTTTCGACGATCGGATCGGCCAACTCACACAAAGAGGTGCTGGAGAATCCAGATCGTATTTCAAAGACCGTGCTTGAAAAGGGCCTGGATGCCGGCACTGCCTACGAAATCCTATCGATCGACATTGCCGACGTGGATGTTGGCGAGAACATTGGCGCTAAGCTGCAAATCGACCAGGCTGAGGCCGACTTGCGTGTGGCGCGGGCCAAGGCTGAGGAGCGTAGGGCAGCCGCTGTGGCGCATGAGCAGGAAATGCGGGCGCTTGTGCAGGAGATGCGGGCCAAGGTCGTCGAGGCCGAAGCCGAGATTCCGAAGGCGATTGCCGAGGCGCTACGCAACGGCAACCTGGGCGTGCTTGACTACTACAACTTGCGCAACATCCAGGCCGATACCGAAATGCGCAGGGCGATCGGCGGGGCGACCGAGGAGAACGCAGACAGCGCCTGAGCCTTACCAGCGGTACAGCAGTCCGAGCGAGAGTCCCTGCCGTGTGAACAGATTGTCGTTGCTGTAGCTGAGGCTGATCGATAGACCCAGCATGCGGGTAATGAATCGCTGCATGTGGGCAGCCACGAAATAGGTGCGCACGGCCTGCAGGACCGGTCCCACGTCGATGATCTCCACGCCGCGTCCAAAGCCAGCCTGCAGGTCGAGGAAGTCCAGAGGAGGCTGCTGGTAGCGACGTACCCTGAACGTTTGCATCCAGTTTACGTGACCTACCAGTACCGTCAAGAGCGTGCGCGTACGCAGGTACCAGTTGCCTTCGTAGCGGGCCAGCGCCAGCCCGAAGGTAGGGACTGTGTCGTCTGGAAAGAAACGCGGACGGACCGAAAGGGCCAGCTCCCAGGCTTCCACGCTCTGGTAGATTTCAAGATAAGCTTCAATGTTGGGTAGGAAGCGAGCTTCCGGTGTGTATTGCAGTCGCAAGTTGCCGTAGGCCCCCGTCCAGAGATCTGACCAACTCTCAAAGCCTAAGGCCACGTCGCTCTGGTTGAACCGGCGATGGGTAGTCACGTCGGCAATTATCGTCTGGTGGGCAAACCGCCGCTGAAGGCCCAGATAGCCTACATGCCAGGCCGGGCGCTGCTCGTTCAGTGCTTCGTAGGTATAGAAGGCAGCAAGACCCCAACGCGGAGATGTCTGGGCGGTTGCTGGTAGCCCCAACAGCAAGGAGCAGCTAAGGATTAGCAGCATGCGCATCGCATTCAGGCTTTTTGAAATCCTTTGCGTTCCATGTTTCCCCAGCCGGTTTGGCCGCGCAGGTAGGAGATAATCCCGCGAAAACGAAAGTAAGTGTGCAACTGGCGATAGCCAAAGTTTTCCAGTACAGCCAGCAGAAACAGCTCCAATAGATCCCGAGTGCGGGGATAGCGGCGAAAACTCAATTCTTCTAGTCCCACGGCAGCAAACGAAAGTACAGTGCCGAACAGGATTGTAACAGCCAGAAATAGTAATACGAAGGGTAGCTTAGCAATGCCCAGCATGAGAACCAGCGTGAACACGATGTAGCCGGTGAATTCGATTACTGGACCCATCATTTCGAGAAAGAAGAAGTATGGAAACGCCACCAGGCCGATGCGTCCGTAGCGTGGGTTCAGTAAGAGGCGAATGTGGCGCATCATTGTGTCGATAAGACCCCGATGCCATCGGTCGCGCTGGCGTCCCAGCGTGGCCAAGGTTTCCGGCGCTTCGGTCCAAGCCACTGGATCTGGCACGAAATGAATGGCGTAGGGAATGCCGCGCTCCCGGCAGTAGCGGTGTAGACGAACAGTCAGTTCCAGGTCCTCGCCGATGCTATCGTGAGCCAGACCTCCGACAGCCACCACCAGTGAGCGCCGAAACATCCCAAAAGCTCCTGAAATCAGTAACATGATTTTGAGCGCATCCCATCCAACACGTCCGGCCAAGAAGGCTCTCAGATATTCCAGCACTTGAAATTTGGCAAGAATATTCTTCGGCATGCGCACTTCTTGTACAATACCATGTCGGACGACACATCCATTAGCGATGCGAATGATGCCGCCGGTGGCAATAGTCAGATCGTCTTCCAGGAAGGGCCGGACAATACGGATCAGCGCGTCGCGTTCCAAGATACCATCGGCATCGACGATGCACAGGAGCGGTGTGCGACAGTAATTGATCCCCACATTGACCGCGTCGGCCCGCTTGCCGTTTTCCTTATCGATGACCCAGAGGTTGGGATGGGTGCGGCTCTGATAAACGCCGCGTACGCGGGCCGTCGGGATGTGGGCCAGCGGATAGCGCGGAGTAGGGACGAGCCGATAGGCCTGGCGCAGCACTTCCAAGGTGTTGTCGGTGGAGCCGTCGTTGACAATCAGGATTTCGTATTCGGGGTACTGCAGGCTGAGCAGTGAACGGCTGGCTTCCTCGATGGTGGCCGATTCGTTATAGGCGGGCACGATCAAAGTGACGGCCGGTGCGCCGGCCGTAGCGATCAGGTCGTCAATGTCGATCGAAGCCTCGCGGCGTGCATGACGCCGGAGCGCCCAGAAGGCGAACAGGCTGGTGACCAGGTAGTACCCGTTGAGCACTACGTAGTACACCAGTACAATCCCATGAAAAACCGCAAGAAACGCCAGGAACGCCTCTTTCATAGAGGGCTGTCTTTTCAGACGGCCAGCCGTTCTTCGGCTAAGATCTGACGGACAAGATTGTGCCGGGGATGGTCACTGTTAGCAAGCTGCCGGAGCAGATCGTTTCGGCCGATCTGTTGCAATGCGGCCGCGGCAAAAAACGCCACCCAGGGGGAAGGATCGTCCAGCGCCTGAAGCAGGAATGGAGCAGATTCTGGGTCGCCGATCTGCCCAAGAGCACGAATAGCCTCAGCCCGCACCCCTTCATCCGAGTGCTCGAGATAAGCCGTGAGTATTGGGAACATTTCGAGGGTTCCGACGTTGCCTAGCAGCCGAAGCAGTGCTTTGATCAGATCCGGAGGCAAATCAGTAGTTTGCAGCGCTTGCGTGGCCAATGGTCCGGCTATGGGATCGTTCAGGCGGGCCAGCACGTTGGCGGCAATAGCACGAATCCAGGCGGGTCGGGTGGGATCGCGCAGCGCCTCGCGGAGTGGCGGCAACACACTGGTACCCATGCCGGCAAGAAGCGAAGCCAGCATTTCGTGGCTGAAGCGGCGCACGCGTGGCAGTTTTTGCACCAGCAGCGGGGCATACTCGGAACGATCGGGTCGTGCCAACTGTCGAAAGGCCACAATAGCCACCAGTGGGGAAGGATCGTCGAGTGCGGCGATAATTGCATTGCGATAATCTTCAAAGCCTAATAGCCCCAGAATCTGGAGCCGCCGCGCCCGCTCTTCGGGTGTGCTTTTTTTTAGTTCATTTTGAATATGAGGCAGAAACGGACGGGCTAGCAGGCAGAGCGTGTGGAAGTCTTCGCCCTGCACCCGGCGGGCAAAGCGGTAGACGAATTCCAGAAAGAAAAACCGATGTTTGGGGGCGATACGCTGCTGCAGGTCGGCCGGCGGGCGCTCACCCATGAGCACTTCCATCAGCAGCGGTCGCCATTCCGCCTCCAGTTGCTGGCGCCTCTGCTGCAGGCGATCGTTCCGAATGCGCAGCAGGATCGCCAGAATCACCAGGCTGGAAGCCAGCAACGACAGCACGAACAGTGAGTTGACGACTAGGCGAAACAGCAGGTCTTCGTAAGAAATGTCGAAAAAGCGCGTCGGGTCAAACCAATTCATAGGGATGTTCGAGCCGTTACCGAACTGTTCAGGCGGCGGTGGGGTGGCGTTCCAGCAGGCGGCGTGCCCGTGCGCTCAGTTCGATGGGAGAAAATGGCTTGACGATGTAGTCATCGGCACCCAGTTCGAAGCCGCGGAGCACGTGCTGCTCCTGATGCATACAGCTCAGAATGATGACAGGGGTTGATCGGTAGGCCGGAATCTGACGCAGTTGCTGCAACAGTTCGAAACCGTCGATGCCGGGCAGTTTGATGTCCAGGATGACCAGATCGGCGGGATGCTGTTGCGCCCACGCCAGCGCCTCCCGGCCATTGTCGAAGTGAACGATTTCGAAACCGTCGCGCGTCAGGCGAAAGCGAATCAACGTGGCGATGTCCTCGTCGTCCTCGATGACCAGCACCCGGCGTTTCTTGGGAGTCACAGGGGTTTCTGGCGTGATGATACATCCAGGTCGCTGGTCGTCCAGGCGCTCCAAACATTGTTGCGCCTGACTGACGAGTCTTTCCAGCGTAACATTCGGGTTATTCACCTGGAGGATGCAGGCCGAAAATGAAGCGAAAAACTGTTGCGTCTGACGTCCTTGGAAAGGCAGCTGACGCAGTGCAAGAAGCGCGCGCTCTAGAATACGAGCGGCCTCTGCCGGTGTGGTGTTTAGGAAAAGCACGCAGAAATCGTCGGATGTCCAGCGGCCAATCAGATCCGAGGGGCGTAGCAAGGAGACCAACAGTTGCACACCTTGTTGTAAGACGGCATCAGCGATGTCGGGGCCGTATTGCTGATTGATGGCCTGAAGGTTGTCGAAGTCGATCAGCGCCACGCAGATCGGAAAACGATCCGGGGGGTAGACGTGGCGGGCATGTTCGAAGGCTTCTTCCAGTGCCGCACGGTCCAGCACACCGGTCAGCGGATCGACGCCCTGTCGCATCGTGTGTCGGGCTAAATGTGCCAATACCGTTGCCATAAAATTGACTGGATCGAAAGGCTTTTCGAAGTAGGAGTCGGCTCCTAGCGCGTAGCATTCAACCTTGACATGGGGCTCGCTCTGATCTGCGAGCACAACGATTGGAGTCGAAGCGGTCCTCGATCGGCCGCGTAGCCAGAGCAGCAGATTGCGTCCGTCTTCGTCCGGCAGGTTCAGTTCCATGATGATCAGCGCGACAGGCGTCTGCTCCAGCAGGTTGCGGGCTTCGGCAGCTGTGCGTACCACGCTGACGGCGCGGCCCGGTCCGGCCAGCATGGTCTGTAGCAGGGCGGCCGTCTCCTTGTCCGGTTCAATCAAAAGCAGATGGGCTTCCGGGATGGCCATCTGCTCGACGATCTCCTGCAGGGCCGCCACTACCTCGGAAACCTGTTGCACCAGCCGATCCTGTGCCTCCGGGTTATCCGGGTGGGTATGGACGGTGATGCCCTGCAGCGCCTGTCGCAGCCGAAGTGCTGGATAGCGTCGAGCAATGCCATGCAGCGTCTGAAGCAGACGCCGGAGCGAGGCGAACGTTTCTTCTGAGCCCTCCTTCAGGTCGGCTTGCACGACTTGAAGCGCGTCCAGCAAGGCCTGTAGCTCCTCCACGTTTCCCTTTTGCTGTCGGGGAGCTAGCAGCTGTAGGGTTTTCTCGCGGAGGGTCGAAGTGTGGGGTTTAATGTGAGCCATTCTAAAGGGCAACGGTTGCTGTACTGAATCCATCAAGGGCCAAGTCAAAATCCATGCCGTTGCATGGTTTCCAGAAACATGTTCAAAGGTGTACGAATTACTGCCGGGCAATGGAAGCCTGGGCGGATTCCACGCGTTTCCCAGACATGTCAATGCATCAGGGGTAATGGCGCCATGCTCATTTCCCAGGCTGTCCAGATTGCAACATTTAGTACGGCAGGGACGCTAAGCACGACGCAGGAACTGATCGGTCGCGTGCTCGAAGCCATCGAAATGGCTGATCCGGAGCTGGTGGCCGAGGAGACGCTCTGTCTGGTGGCCACGGCCACAGCTCGTGCGGCTGAGGTGGGGCTCCGGGAGCAGGCCGAGCTGGCGCAGGCGGTTGTCCCTGCGCTACAGGCGCTTCCGTTTACCTATCGCGACTACCTGCTGGGTGGTATGCTGCTTAGCCAGGAGGACCAGGACCTGCTGGAAGAGACCGGACAGGAAGTCTACAGCCGATTGCAACGCAAACAGGTCTTCTACGAGGCGCATCTTCCGGCCAGACAGTTCCCTGGCGAGCGGCTGTTGACGGAAAAGATGGTGCTCTGGATGGGGCGTATCAGTCCACCAGGTCTGCCAGAGCTCCCTCAGGAGCGCATGGAGCGGCTGGCGCTGGTGCCGGTGCTCCACACGCATCTGCGGCTGGTGTTGCAGTTCTGCCGCCAGGCGGTGGCCACGCTGCAGGAAGGGTAATATGTGATCGCTGATTTACCGGTGCATGAGAGAGTGCCACACCTCGTGTGGCGGACGTGATCCGACGGGTATGATCGGGCGGACACAGGGTCCGCCCCTACGGGATAGGGAAAACGTCAAGGATCTGGTAGGGGCGCACCGCCGTGTGCGCCCGTGCTTTCTCACATGGATTCTCCGGAAATCGTATAACTTCCGTTCAGGAGCTCTGGACCGAGGTGCGTACCGTTTCCAGCCACTGCTGTAGCAGGCGGGACGCTTTTCCATCGGCGAGTGCGGCACGGGCCTGTTCGATGCCGTCGGCCAGCCGGTCGGCCCGGCCGCTCACATGCAACAGGACTCCGGCCGTCAACAGGGCCGTGTCCCGGCTGGGACTTGGACGATCGGCCAAAATGCTTTGGGTGATCTTGGCGTGGATGGCCGGCTCGGCGGGCACTTCGGTATCGTCCGACGTGGCAAAGCCCAGTGCCGGTGCTTCGACCACGAGCGGCTCGGCCGTCTCATCGGCCGGATACAGGCGCGTGGTGCGGCCTGCCCGGCATTCAATCGATCCCTCAATGCCCTGCACGAGCCAACTTCCGGGAAGGAGCCGGTGGACAGCGGCGCGCATCCGGAGCAGATAGTTGCGATGGAAAAAACCGGCCACGCATTGGGAAGCGTCGGCCGGGTTGAGGAGTTTTTCCACCGTGTTGAGTGCAGTGCGGAGGCCGAACTGCTGGCGGATGGGTGTCAGCGCGTGCCAGGCTGGCGCGAAGCGTGGGGCGTGCAGGTACCCGATGCCCAGCGATTCGATCTGGTAGACCACGGCTTCGGGCGCCTGCTCGGCCGGAATACCCAGCGCTTCGAGCACATGGGCCGGCGTGATGCCCTGTTTGGTAGGAACATCGGGCGCGCCATGGAACACGACGGGCTGTCCGGCCGCCGCCACGATCAGGGCAATGGCTGGAGTGAGCTGGGACGTGCGCGCCTTGCCGTCGTAGGGTACGCCCAGATCCAACAGATTTGGAATGCGGGGACGAAGGCGCTGACAGAAGGTCTGGGCCACCTCGACGAAGCCTTCGATCTCGTCGGCCGTCTCGCCTTTGACGCGCTGGGCAATGAGAAAGGCGCCGATCTGGGCGGGCGTGGCCGTGCCGTTAAGGATCAGGCGCATGGCTTCGCGGGCCTCCTCACGCGTCAGGTCACGCTTGAGTTTTTCGCCGCGCCCGACCGCCTGCACGTAGGGAAGGAACGCCTGCATGATCAACCCACCATAAGATTTTCGACCCAGACACCTTGAGCGTTGATTTCCAGCGTCAGGCGCACCTGGTCGGTGCCAAGCGTCAGCCGATAGGAGCCGGGATTGTGTGGGGTGAACGTCAGCTCGCGTAGCGTGTGGCCCTGTAGCGCGCGCAGCGCCTCATTGGCCTGCTGGACGGCTTCCAGAATTTGACGGCCGCGTTGCGTCTGATGATACAGCGCTCGCAGTGCCTTTTCTTCGTGCGGGCCATGCTGCTGCCGGATGCGGCCGGTCTGCAGCGCCACCTCCAGGAAGCGTCCCAGCGCTTCGTCCAGCGCTTCGTCCACCGTGCCGGTAGCGACAGCTTCCAGGAGCCTCTGGTACAGGTCACGGGCCCTCGGGTCCGGCATCGAGGCGGCAAGCTGTTCGAGTTCCTGTACCAGCGGCTCCAGGGCTGCTTCGGGAATGGTTAGCGGCATGTTAGCGTGACAGGTTTCAGGTGGCGTGGCCGTTTTCATGGTGTCCGTGGCCAACGATGGCTTCCATCTCGTGCTCGAAGCCACCGGTTTCGATGGGGCAGTGGATGCCGCACTCTTTGGGAGCGTTCGTCTCCCACCACCAGCGGCCTGCCCGGTCGTCTTCGCCGGGCTGGATGGGCCGGGTGCAGGGCGCACAGCCGATGCTCGTGTAGCCTTCGGCGTAGAGTGGATGCGTGGGCACGTTGAATGCTTCGATGTAAGCCCACACATCCTCCTTGGTCCAGTCAGCCAGCGGATTGATCTTGATCACGCCGTCGTGGTCGTGGTCGATTTCCACCTTGCGGATGGCCGCCCGCGAGGCCCACTGGTCACGCCGTAGCCCCGTGAACCAGGCGTCGAGTTGATGGAGCGCCCGGATGAGCGGCCGCACTTTGCGCACGTGGCAGCAAAGCAGGCGTAGCGGTACTGACTTATAGAAAAGGTTGAGGCCGTGGCGGCGCACCATCTCTTCCACCTCCCGGTAGTCTGGGAAGAGCACTTCGAAGCGCGCCTCCGGATAGCGTTCGCGCACCTGCTCGTAGAAGTCGTAGGTAGCCTGGGGCAGACGGCCTGTGTCGACCGTCAATACCCGGATGTTCGGCTTCATCCGGTAGGCCATATCCAGGATCACCATGCCGTCGGTCTGGAGCGCCGTGACGATGGCGATGCGGTCTTCATCGAAGGTCTCCAGCGCCCAGGCGATTACGTCTTCTGGCTCCTGATCATCGAGCTTGAGTGCGATTTCACCGATTTCCAGGTCGTCAAACAGTGGCTGGCGTGCCATGGTCCCTTCGGGTTTGGTCTGCGACTTCTTAACCACCGGACATTGCCATGAGAATGAGCAGCTCGTCGCCCGGCTTGAGTGGGGTATCGAGGCCTTGCAGGCCCTGAATGTCCTCTTCATTCACGTAGAGGTTGAAGGCTTCGTTGACCTGACCCTCAGGCGTGAGCACAGTCTCCTTCAGGCGGGGATAGCGACGAGCGGCCTGCTCGAGTGCGACGCGTACAGTGGGGGCCCGTACTTCAATGAGGTCGCTACTGTCGGTAAGCTCCAGCAGAGGGCCTGGAATGCGGATGAGCACCACGTCGACTGCCTCTACCTCCTCGGCCGTCATCTCGCCCAAGGCGATGGCCTGCAGCGCCTCGTTCGTATGGGCTTCGCAGAAGGCTTGGAATGTGTAATGGTTGCCCAGGCGGCGGCGCTCCTGCAGCCAGGCACCTACCAGTCGGACAATGGCCTGGCTGATCTCTTCCGAAGGAATGCGGCGGAGGATGGGGCGGCCGATAGCAGCGTGCACGCCCAGCCCGCCCCGTAACGTCACATCATAGGCTTCGATCTTCGTGCCGTTGGGGCCGGCCGTGCGCGTGCCCTGCAGCCCGATGTCGCCCACCCAGTGATGGGCGCAAGCATGCGGGCAGCCGTCCATGTAGATTGTCAAATCTTGCACTTCGTCGCCGAAGTGAGCTTCCAGTTCGGCAATGATTTCGTCGAGCTTTTCCTTGGTTTCGGCGACGGAGTAGTTGCAGAACTGATGGCTGGTGCAGGCCGTTGAGGTGCCGTAGAGCCGATGGCGTTCGATCGGAAAGCCTACGGCCCGCATCTGGTCAAGCACCCGGGCAAGCTGATCTTCTGGGATGTTGCCTAGGATGAAGTTCTGCTCGCGCGTGAAGCGAATGTCGCCGCCGACGGCCTCCAGGATGTCGGCGATCTGGCGCAGTTGCGTGCCGGTCACCCGCCCCGAAGGTACCGGAAAGCCCGCGTAGTAGAAGCCTTCCTGCTTTTGGCGATGGATGCCCAGGTGGTTGCCGCCGGGCACGGGATCCGGTGCCCGGAAGGCTTCAAGCCGGCGGCCGAGGCGTTCCTCGACCATCTCGCGCACGCCTTCAGGGCCATAGTCGTCTACCAGAAACTTGATGCGCGACTTAGCCCGGCTCAGGCGGTAGCGCAGGTTGTTCTGCCAGACGTCCGTGATGGCGGCCAGCACCTCGACGGCTTCGTCTACGGGTACGAACACCCCCAGGTCACGCGCCAGGCGCGGCGTAGCCGACAGCCCGCCTCCTACCTTGACGGCAAAGCCCGGCCGCCCGTCTTTGATTACGCCAATTAGCGCAATGTCGTGGATTTCTGGAGCGTTGCACTGGTGCGGGCAGCTGCTGATCGTAAATTTGTGCTTGCGGGGCAGGTTGGAATAGTCCGGATTGCCCCAGAAGAAACGGGCGGCTTCTTCGATGACGGGTCGGACGTCGAACAGTTCATCCGGGTTGATGCCGTTAACCGGGCAGCTGGTGATGTTACGTACGGTGTCGCCTTCAGCGCCCACGGTGGTCAGGCCAGCCTGTGCAATGGCTTCCAGCACCTCGGGCAGCTTGTCCATGGCCACCCAGTGGAGCTGGATGCCCTGGCGTGTGGTCAGCTCGCCATAGTCGCGGCCGTAGCGTCCGGCGATCTCTCCGATGGCCCGGAGCTGGTTCGGGCGCAGCAACCCGCCGGGCACCTTGATGCGCACCATGAAGGTGCCCACCTTAGGTTTGTCATGCGCGATGCCGTACCAGTAGAGGCGTACAATGTCTTCTTCGGGAATGGCTTCGTAGCCCCGTTCGATCAGCTCCGGGAGTTCCTCGATGACACGGAGCGGAGGACGTTCCTGCTTGAGACGTTCGATGCTGTTGCGCTTAAGTACCAGCTCCCAGTTGAGTTCCTGGATGCGCCGTCCATAATGGACAAGGTTCTTTGTTTCCGACATAAGGCTACAGGGCTTGGTTGAACCGTGGGGAAAATGCACACGACCGGCTATACCGGAATGCGCAGGGGAAGCGTAACCTACACCGCGCCACCGGTCTGAAAGGCCCAGCGTTTCCGCCTTAAGTCAGCAGATACAAGAGGGTAGAACACGCCCCTAGGTGGCAAAAAAACAGCAAGAAGCCTTCAGACCGAGACAGGGCGAGAGGCGATCAGCCCATACAGCAACATCGACCAGCCACCTGCAGCATGGCTGCGGTCCAGAAAGGCCAGCAGCGCCGCAATGCCTGGTGCCGTGTGGTTGGCCGATGCGTCATGGCAGCTACTTGTTTGAACCAACGCGCTAAAGATAAGAACCGAACCTCGATTCGTCAATGTTCAGTTTGGAACGCCCAACGCCCAGTGCGCCAGGAGGTTTCCAGCGGCAGGCTTATGATGGTGTGTTAAAAAATAGTAAATGGGGGAATGGGCAAAGACCTGCACGCTCGGGTACGGAACCCTGGTGTACTGGACTCGTTCATCAGCCCCTTAGTGCAAGGCGGCCGTTTGTGAAAAAACAAAGTCAGGCAAACCAGGTTTTACAAAAATCGTTCTGCTGTGTAATTTTTGTTGTTCCTCCTTCAGGAAAGGGCCTGCTGCCACCAGGTGCGATCCTGAACCGCAATGCCCGCGTTCTTTGAATGCGTTTTTTCACGAGGCATCCTGCAAAAGCAGGATGTGCTCGTGATGCGCTAGCGGCTGGTGAGTTCGTAAGCTAAAGAGGATGCGTCTGTAGCGTGGCCAAACGTCTTGGGCATCCTCCTACCCTTCGCTCACCAGGACTGCGGTTGTATGGGGTGCCTCCGATCGGGGGCATTGATTGTTCACCATACAATGTTTCCCCGTTTGTGGCAGACGGGGGGTGCAAAACAAAAGGAGGGTAGCCGATGCAAGCACTCGGAAGGCAGATCTTGGTCGAGTTCTACGACTGCGACCGAGAGGTGCTCAACAACGAGGCCCTGATCCGGGAGATCTTAATTGAGGGCGCTCGTCGGTCCCGTGCCACCGTTATCACCGACACGTTTCACTCCTTCAGTCCCCACGGCGTCAGTGGCGTCGTGGTCATTGCTGAGTCGCATGTAGCCATCCATACCTGGCCGGAGCACGGCTATGCAGCCGTCGACATCTTTACATGCGGCGAGACCATCGATCCCTGGGTCATCCAGAAGTACCTGGAGGAGCGGTTCAGGGCACGGAACGTTTCCAGCATGGAGCTCAAGCGGGGGCTCTTTCCTGAGCGTGTGCCCCACAAGCCCGTGCTCGAAGAAGCTGCCGTCTGAAGCAGCACAGCCTTCCATAGGATGGACCAGCGGCGTGGTGTAACCTCTTCAATAGAGGGGCATTACGCCGCTTTTCCTTTAAGCGGAGAACCGTCATGGCATCGCCCAAGCAACATCAGCTCCAGTATACCGAATTTTGGCAGGCACGCACCGGACTGACCTTTGGTGTGGAGCGCATGCTGTTCAATCGGCAGAGTGCCTATCAGCATGTGCAGGTGCTACAGACCGACGCGTTTGGCCGGATGCTGACGCTCGACGGCCTGGTGATGCTTACCGAGCGCGACGAGTTCGTCTACCACGAGATGATCAGCCATCCGGCGCTGTGCTTGCTGCCGCGGCCGCGGCGCGTGCTGATCGTTGGCGGTGGAGACGGCGGGACGCTGCGTGAAGTGCTGCGTTACCCGGAAATCGAGCAGGTGGACTTGGTCGAAATCGACGAGGTGGTGATCGAAGCGGCGCGCATGTGTTTCCCAGAGCTCAGCATCGCCTTCGACGATCCGCGAGCCCATCTGCACGTGGCCGATGGGGTGGCTTTCGTGCGGGAAGCAGCGCCGGCTACCTACGATCTGGTCATCGTCGATTCGACCGATCCGGTGGATTTTGCCGAGGGGCTATTTGGCGAGTCGTTCTACCGGGATTGCGCCCGCATTTTGACGGACGAAGGGGCGCTCGTCACGCAGAGCGAGTCGCCATTCGACCACACATTCCAGGCGTCCATTCAGGCGGCGCACGCCATGCTCGGGAGGATTTTCCCACGGGTGCACATGTACCTGGCGCATATTCCCACCTATCCGATGGGCCTCTGGTCGTTTACGCTGGCCAGCAAGCGGCTGCATCCAGTAGCGGATTTCGATCCGGAACAAGCGGCGCGGCGACTGGCCCCGTTTGCCGATCGGCTGCGCTACTACAATGTGGAGTTGCACCGGGCCGCCTTTGCGTTGCCCAGCTTTGTCCGGCGCCTTTTTTTCGAAGCGGCCCCTTCAGCTCATCCCGAATCGCTCCAAAGCAACGACATGGAATAACGAAGTACCAAAAAACCTTCCAGCAGCCGCCGGTCGAAGTTGATGAACCCGTTTATCAGGTAGACCTCTTCGGCCGTGCAGTTGTAGAGTAATTTAACCTCGCGTTTGCCCCGGCGTCGGTCGATCGTTAGGAGGGCACCCACCAGGCCGCGCTGGCCGTGTCCCACGAACAAATCGACCGGCTCGCCGTCGCTACTGCGCGTGCCATTTACATAGCCATAGTCGATCGGATAGATAATTTCCGGAAAAAGTGGATGCCGGCTGCGATAAGGGCGGTCGATGGTCCAGCCGTTTTGCTGGATCAACTGCTCCCAGGCCTCCCAGTGAAAACTGCGAGCAAACAGTTCTAAAAAGGCTGGGCTATAGGCAGTTGGCATCGCGCCAGTGAATTGTTGCCGTTGCAAAAAGCTAAAGCCTGTTGGATCTTACGAGCAACTAAGCCCAGGATACTTCATGAAAAGACCCAGACGTTCGCAATGGATCTGGCTGCTTTTACTGGCTGGCTGCGCTTCGACGGGACCCATCCTCGCGTGGCAGACCGACGAGGCCACCTATTTCGAAACACGCCGGATCGATACTGGAATCCGACTGGGGACCGGGGGATATGGCAGTGGCACGCCTGTTTATCTGGTGGCACAGGTGCGCTGTCCAGGTGGGGATTGTGAAATGGCTATGGTGGCGTTCCGGCTGGTTACAGGCTCCGATGCGGTGCCGGTTTACCTGGAACGGCGGGACCTGGTGCTGACCGCCGATGGGGTCAGCTGGCGCTGGGAGGACGTGCAGGATCCTCGGTATGCTACGGAGCGCACGCCTGTACGTGGGTTGCTTGTACAGGTGCAAACCAACCCCCAGGTGCTCCGACAGGTGGCCGAAGCGCAGCAGGTGACGGGCAGTGTGGGGGGATTCTCTTTCCGCCTGGGCTACACGGAGCGAGCCGCGCTCCGGGCGCTGATGGCCCGCCTGGAGGCGGCGCTGCAGGACTCCTGATCAGGAACCTCCCGAGGTTCGCGTCTCCGGCAGCACCACACGAAGGTGCAGTTCTTCGAGCTGCTCAGGCGACACCTCGTCAGGCGCGTTCGACATCAGTTCCTGCCCACGCTGCGTTTTCGGAAAGGCGATGACGTCGCGGAGCGAGCTGGCGCCGGCCAGTAGCATCACGATGCGATCCAGACCCAGTGCGATGCCGCCGTGTGGTGGAGCACCATAGCGGAAGGCGGTCAGTAGAAAGCCAAAGCGCCGTTCTGCTTCATCCTCGTCGATGCCCAGTACGCGAAACATTCGGCGCTGGATGTCCTGCCGATGGATACGGATCGAGCCGCCCCCGATCTCGTTGCCGTTTAGCACCAGGTCGTAGGCGCGAGCACGTACGCGACCCGGCTCGGTTTCCAGCAGGTCCAGATCGTCCGGGTGCGGCGAAGTAAACGGGTGGTGCATGGCAAAGTAACGCCCGGCCTCCTCGTCCCATTCCAGTAGTGGGAAGTCGGTGACCCACAGGAAGTGCCAGGGCTCCTGTCCGGCCGGCGGAATCAGGTTCAGTTCACGGGCCATGTGCAGGCGCAGTGCGCCAGCCTGCAGGTAAACCTGGGGTCGGGGACCGGCCAGGAGCAGCACCAGGTCGCCTGCCCGGGCTCCAAGCTGTTCCACAGCGCGCCGAACGAATTCCGGCGAGAGCACGTGCTCTTTGACCGAGGAATAGATCGGACCGCCATCGGAGGGAAGCTTGAAATAGACCAATCCACCGGCGCCGATTTGTTTGCGCACTATGTCTTTATCCAGGCGATCCATATAGCCTCGGCCCTGGTCGCCCATGCCTGGTACCAACAGGGCTACAATTTCGCCGCCCTGCTCCAGTGTGCTTTCAAAGACCCGAAAGCCGGAGCCCCGGAAGACTGCTCCGATTTCTTGAAGTTCAAGGCCAAAGCGGGTGTCCGGCTTGTCGGAGCCGAAGCGCCGCAGCGCTTCGTCGTAGGACATGCGTGGAAAGGGACGCGTCAGCTCGACACCCAACGTTTCGCGCCAGATCGCCTGTATGAGCCCTTCGATCAGCTCAAAAATCTGCTCCTCGGTGGGGAAGGTCAGCTCCACATCGATCTGGGTGAATTCTGGTTGGCGATCGGCGCGGAGATCTTCGTCGCGGAAGCATTTGACGATCTGGAAGTAACGGTCCAGTCCCGCCACCATCAGAATCTGCTTGTAGAGCTGGGGCGACTGAGGCAGCGCGTAGAACTTGCCCGGGTGCAGGCGACTGGGTACCAGAAAGTCACGGGCGCCCTCCGGCGTCGATTTGGTCAGCACGGGTGTTTCGATTTCGACGAACTGATGGGCGTCGAAATAGCGCCGCGTGATCAGGTAGACCTGATGGCGCAGCAACAGGTTGCGCTGTAGTTCAGGCCGCCGCAGGTCGAGGTAGCGGTACTTCAGGCGCAGCTCTTCGCTGGTCGTGGTACGCTTTTCCTCGTGGGCCGAGATCGGAAACGGTGGCGGTTCGGATGTATTGAAGATGATCAGGTCGTGGGCACGGACTTCGACGTCGCCGGTGGCGAGTTTGGGGTTGACGGTCTCCGGCGAGCGTTCGCGCACCACGCCCCGGACCGAGATCACATACTCGCTGCGCAGGCGGTCGGCCAGCCGATAGGCCGCTTCATTATCCTGCGGAGAAAAAACAATCTGGGTAAGCCCGTAGCGGTCACGCAGATCGATGAAGATCACGCCCCCCAAGTCGCGCCGCGTATCGACCCACCCTTTGAGCACGACTTCCTGGCCGACGTGCGCGCGTCGGAGTTCGCCGCAGGTGTGCGTGCGTGGGCCGTGCAGGTCACGGCCGAGCGTGTGCCCGTGCTGGTCGCTCATGCGATGCGCTATGCTGACTGTTGATAGCGGGACAAGTTACACAACCGCGCGAATATACGGCCGAGGCGGTCAATTTCATAGCGAATACCTTCTAAAAAACCGGGACGATTCAGCCAGACTTAGAGTTTGGCGGTCTTTTCGCTTACTTTTTTTCTGAAGATTTGCTAAGCTTAGCCGCTATGAGTGAATGCTGTAACCAACTGTGGGATGGCAACCATGCACAGTAGACCGGAGGGAATGGCCGCCAGGGCCTCGGCAATAGTCAACGGCAAGACGTTTTTCGGGCATCCGCGCGGCCTGGCTACGCTCTTTTTTACCGAACTCTGGGAGCGCTTCAGCTACTATGGTATGCGGGCGCTCCTGGTGCTGTTCATGACCACGGCCACTACGGCCGCCAATCCGGGATTGGGTTTTGATGTAGGCACGGCCACGGCCATCTACGGCCTGTACACGTTTTTTGTATACGTGCTTTCGCTACCCGGTGGCTGGCTGGCCGATAAGCTCTGGGGACAGCGCAAGGCCGTTTTTATCGGGGGCATCATCATTGCCATGGGGCACTTCTCCATGGCCATCCCCTTGAAACCGACTTTCTTCCTGGGCCTGGCGCTCATCGTTATTGGTACAGGGCTGCTCAAGCCCAACGTAAGCACGATGGTGGGCGAGCTGTATCCCGAAGGCGGGGCGCGGCGCGACGCCGGCTTTTCGATTTTCTATATGGGCATTAACATTGGCGCCGTGCTGGGGCCTACGCTTTGCGGCCTGCTGGGCGAGGGCTACAACTGGCACTTAGGCTTTTCGCTGGCTGGCATCGGTATGGTGGCCGGATTGATCTCTTATAAAGTGGGCGAAAAGTACCTGGGCGAGGCGGGACTTTTCCGGCCGGCCCCCGGCGAGAGCGAAACGGTGCTGGCGCAACGGGCCCGGCGTTTTTACATAGGAGCCGGGATTGCCGCCGCCGTGGTTGTTTTCTGCGGTTACCTATTGGCCACCGAGCGCTTCCCGCTTTCGCTGGAGGCGCTGGCGCAGAGCCTGGGCGTTGCTGTGGTAATCATCACGCTGCTGTTTTTCGCCTATATCTTTTTCTTCGGTGGCCACACGGCACAGGAAAAGCGCCGGCTGGTAGTGATTCTGTGGCTGGTGATTCTGGCCGGGTTGTTCTGGTCGGGTTTCGAGCAAGCCGGCTCGTCGCTGAACCTCTTTGCGCGCGATCTGACGGATCGTCAGTTCGGAAGCTGGGAGCTGCCGGCCAGTATGCTCCAGAACATCAACCCGCTGTTCATCATCATTTTTGCGCCGGTTTTCGGATGGCTGTGGACCTGGCTGGCGCAGCGCGATGCGAACCCGTCGATCCCGGTCAAATTCGCGCTCGGGTTGCTGGGGCTGGCAGCGGGCTTTTTCGTGCTTTCCTGGGGGGCAGCGCATGCCACGCCCGAAAATCCGGTCTCACCGGCCTGGCTTGTGGTGACGTATTTTCTGCATACGGTGGGTGAGCTGTGCCTGTCGCCCGTTGGGCTTTCGTCGATCACGAAGCTGGCGCCGCGCGGGCGTGTGGGCCAGATGATGGGCGTCTGGTTTATCGCTGCGGCCCTGGGGAATTTGTTTGCTGGACTGGTGGCAGGACAGCTCGAGACGCTGATGCCGGCCGAACTCTTCCGCAGTGTGGCGATGCTCACCGGAGCAGCCGGCCTGATGGCGCTGCTGGTGAGCCCGGTCGTCCGTCGTCTGATGGGACACGTGGATTGAGCAAAAACAGGGGTGTGATGGAAACCAGAACGTTTGCCGAAGCCGAAGCGCTGGTCGTTCCGATTCAGCGCTTGCCGCATGCCGAAGGGCTGGAGCTTCCCGCTTATGCGACGGCCTACAGCGCTGGGATGGACCTCCGGGCGGCCGTTCCGGAAGATGAGCCGATGGTGCTGGAGCCTGGACGCTGGGCACTGATTCCAACCGGGCTGGTGCTGGCATTGCCGCCCGGCTTTGAGGGACAGGTGCGGCCGCGGAGCGGATTGGCTGCCCGGTATGGCGTAACCGTGCTAAACAGTCCCGGAACGATCGACGCCGACTACCGCGGCGAAGTCAAGGTGCTGCTCATCAACCTGGGCTCAGAGCCGTTCGTGGTTCGAAGGGGGGAGCGCATTGCGCAGCTTGTGGTGGCACGGCACGCGCGGGTCTCGTGGGAAGCGCGCGTTTTGCTGGACGAAACCGAACGCGGAGCCGGCGGCTTCGGCTCGACCGGAAGGCACTGACGTACAGAAAGGAGAGCCGCAATAGCCTATGTGCGCCGTACGGTCTGCAGGTGGCGCCAGTGCACCCGGTAGATCTGGCCGGCCAGTACGAGCAGCACAAGGTTGACCAGCAGGCCACGAATGGCCTGTCGCTGCATGCGGAGTCGTTCGTGCTCCTGCCACGTCTGCTCGTAGGAGCGGGAAGGGGTGCGCGTCGTGATCGCGTCGCCTGGTTCGGGCATCGGACCGAGGACCGGGGGCGGGTCGGGCAACAGCAGATCCAGCCCATGCCGCACCACCTGCACGCCGCCAACAATGACCAGCACCAGCGTGATCAGGCAGACCAGCGACAGGTACAGTTCGCGAAGATCTGGTGTAGCCATAGCGTTTGTGCCGGGTGAAACGCGTCGAAGGACAGCCCTGTCTTATTTTGAAGCCGCTCACGCTCCAAGATACGAACCGACAGGCTTATGGCAGCACGTGCGACACCCTCCCAAAAAAAACATATAGCCATCGCTGGCAACATCGGGGCTGGAAAAAGCTCGCTCACGAAGGTGTTGAGCGAGTACTTCAAGTGGGAGGCCGTCTACGAGCGCGTGGACGACAATCCCTACCTGGCCGATTTCTACAACGACATGCGGCGCTGGTCCTTCAATCTGCAGATTTTCTTTCTGTCGAGTCGCTTTCGCCAGCAGCGCCAGATCGAGGCTTCGCCCCATTCGGTAGTGCAGGACCGATCGATATATGAGGACGCCGAAATCTTCGCCCGCAACCTCTACGAGATGGGGCTGATGTCGCAGCGCGACTACGAGAACTATGTGGCCCTGTTTGGGATTATGACTTCGTTTCTGAAGCCTCCGCATCTGCTGATCTATCTGCGGGCGTCGGTGCCAACGCTGGTGCGGCACATTCAGACGCGCGGGCGGCCCTACGAGACGGCCATTCGGATCGAATACCTGGAGCGGCTCAACCGACATTACGAGGACTGGATTGCGCGCTACGATCTGGGGCCGAAAATGATCATCGACGTGGATGAATTGGATTTTGTAAACAGGGAGGAGGATCGCCGGGAGGTGATTCGTCGCGTGGAAAGCCGGCTGTTCGGTCTGTTTCCCGATGGATAAACGGGCATCCTGGATTGGACTGACACTGCTGCTGGTGTTGCCAGTCGCAGCGCAGGTCCCGGCCGATACGGCCGGCGATCGTCTGCCTGTGGGCTTCGGACACACCCTGTGGGGCGAGGCCGTAAGCGATACGCTGCCAGCCCGGCTTCCGCTGTTGCACGTGACGGACCTGCTGAGCCGACAGCCAGGTACCTTCACCTATGCATTTCGGCTGCTGGGCTGGCCCGAAGGATGGAGTCCGGATGGTCTGCCGCCGCACCTGATCGGTCTGCGCCTGGACGGTCGCCCCTTCGAGGATCCCGTTACGGGCCGTCCGGCCTACGAATTTTTGCCGCTCTTTTGGCTGATGCCAATCCGGACAGGTGCAACCGTCGATGGCGTACCGGAAGCGGTTCATACCGAACTGCGCCCCTACGGAGCGCCACGGCCGCTTACCGAGCTGCGCTACCGAACCGGTGGCGACGGGCTGCAGAGCATCATGGCGCTCCACGTGCAGAACCGGCGGCAGTCGCTCGGAGGACGACCAGGTCTGCTCCAGCTGCTTTTCGGCTATGGCGGTCATGCCATGCAGGGTGCTTACCCAGGGAGCCAACTGCGCCGGGGTCGTCAGGTGCTGGTGCGACTGCGCTATCAGCAACAAGACTGGGCTCTGGAACTGATGAACCTGCACAACCGGGCGCAGGTGGGGGCGCATGGAGGCGTACTACCCCATCCGGGTGGTGCGTTTGAGACAATCTATGAGCCTTTTGGTGCAAGAGTCCGCTATCCGGCTGCCCGACGCCAGACGATCCGCAACGATCTGGCGCTGACGCTGCGCGCACGCACCGGCCTATCGGCAGCCCCGCTGACGGCTTCGGTCTACTGGACGGCCCAGACGTTCCGCTATCGCAACCCCGAGCTGGACACGCTCACCGCAAAGACAAACCGCTACGGTTTCCTGCTAGAGCAGTCGCTGGGAGGCATCATCTGGCGACTGGAAGGACGTTGGGATCGGCTGCGCTGGCTCGACGTCTGGCCTGATACCTCGATGGCCGGACAGCAGGTTCGGCTGATGGCCACCGACACGTTAAGCTGGCGTTCGTGGCGCCTGGCGTTGCAGGGACAGTTGTTCCGACAGGATGACCGTGTCAGTCTAAATGGTGCGCTGGTGCTAACGCGTGTGCGTGGTCGCATGCGCCCTATGCTGCACCTGAGCTTGCATCATCCAGAGATGCCCTGGATGTTTCGCACCGGCTGGGGTGGATTGCTACAACCCTGTGTGAATTGCCAAGGTGGGCGTATCGTGCGCGTGCGGCTTGGCGTGCAGCATGAGGCCGATCCGTTCACCTTACGGCTTGAGAGCTTTGGGGCCCAACTGGCGGCTGTTCCGGATCTCTACGCCGTTGAGGAAGGCGATACGGTGCATGTTCAGGTGCTTCCGCAGCCGCTTGTGCAGGGCGGGCTGACGTTCGGGCTTGGCTGGCGCCGTACGGTTCGGCGCGGCATCTACGCCGAAGGAAATGTGACAACCTTCTGGACAGGCAACGCTGACGCGTCGACATTGCATCGCCGCCAGGCTGGGACGCTACCCGGGTGGCTGATGCAGGTGCGTCTGGGTGCACGGTTGCTGCTCTTTCAGGAGCTGGACACCGACCTGTACCTGCTCGGGCGCGCGTGGGCGCCTTTCCTGAGTCGCCAGCTTCATGCACCAACGGGCCTGCTTGCGCTACCCGAGCCAGACGCGCGCCGCTTCGGGCTCTCCGGGACGCTGGACTTCTACGTGGAGGCCGGGCTGCGCACGGCCAAACTATTTCTCGTATGGGAAAATATCACCAGTGGCACGGTGCTGCAGCCAGGCACCCTGCTGGTACCTGTCTATCCACTGCCGGCTCGACGACTGCGCTTCGGTGTGTACTGGCCGATCTGGGATTGATTGGAGCGCCAGCGGCCAACCGATTCAGAACAGGTCGATCAGACGGAGTTCGCGCAGGTAGCGGCCGGGGTTCGCCTCAAAGTCGCGCAGGATGCGGTTCAGGCGGGTGAGCGTGGTGTCGAGTTTCAGATAGAGCGTTTCGTCGTAGATGAGGCGGCCGAGCGTGCCCTGCCCGCTGGTGATGCGGGAGAGGATCAGATCGAGCGATGCAGTGGCCTGCTCCAGCGAGACTGTACTGGACTCCAGACGACGCAGCAGATGGCGTAGCTGAGCGGCAGCGGCCTGGATGGAGTCGGCCGTAGGCCCGGTGGCATCGCGCAATTGCGTGGAGGTGGCCGAAAGATTTTCCAGCGTGCGAGCAATGTGTTGCTGCTCGCGCTGGAGGAGTGTGGCCAGGGTCTGGCTGCTCTGGCGCAGAGCCAGCAGCGTCTGGCGCAGGTCGCTGCCTGGTGCGCTGAGCTGGGTCGCAGCAGCCTCAGCAGCTACGTCGAAGCGTTCCAGTAGCGTATTCAGACGGTCAAGCACGGCGGGCGCTTTTGCGACCAGCGCGTCCAGATCACCATCAGGGTGGGCCGGGAGCCGGCTGCCTGGTTTTAGCGAGGGGTTGCCGGCGGGACCGGGAACGATCTCCATTTCTACATTGCCAAACATGGCCAGTCCGGCCATGCGTGTGTAGGAGCCCTCTGGCAAGGGAATGCTGCCGTTGATCTGGAACCGCACGCGGGCCAAGCCGCTCTGCGGATCGTATCGCACGTCCGTCACACGTCCGACCACTACGCCTTTCAGGCGTACTATGCTGCCCTCTACCAGTCCGCCAGCGTCCGGTAGCAGCGTCTCGTAGGTAGCTGTCTGTTCGAAAAGCGGCAGGTTAAGCAGAAAGCGGGTGCCGAAAAACAGCATCAGCACGGCCACTACCAGCGCCACGCCTACTTTGATCTCGTTGCGATAAGAAGTCATGATCGCGTTCATGCGCTTCGGGGGATCGGTTGACCAATCTGGTACTCGCTGGCTTTCACGAAGGCAAGCAGGATCGGGTCGTCGCTGCGGTGCAGTTCTTCGATGGTACCCACCCAGTGCATGCGTCCCTGGTAGAGGAAGGCCACGCGGTCAGCCACGGAGAGGACCGAGTGCATGTCGTGCGTGACCACGATGCCCGTCACGTTGAGCCGGTGATTCAGGTCACGGATTAGTTCGTCGATTGCGTTGGCCGTCTCTGGGTCGAGTCCGGTGGTGGGTTCATCATAGATGATGTAGCGAGGCTCCAGGGCAATAGCGCGGGCCAGCGCCACGCGTTTCTTCATGCCGCCTGAAAGTTCATCAGGCATCTTGGGGCCGACGTCCGAAAGCTGTACCAACTCCAGGCACTCCTGCACGCGACGTCGGATTTCATCTTCCGACAGGTTTGTGAAGGTGCGCAGCGGAAAGGCCACGTTTTCGAAGGCATTCATCGAGTCGAACAGCGCACCACCCTGGAACAGCACCCCAAACTGACGGCGAATCCGGCGCAGCTCTTCGTAGGAGATCGCATGGATGTCCACCCCATCGACAAGCACGCGGCCCCGGTCAGGTTTGAGCAGGCCGATCAGATGTTTCATCAGCACACTTTTGCCCGAACCCGAGCGCCCTATGATGGCCAGCGTCTCACCGTTACGGATTTCCAGCGAGACGTCTACCAGTACGGGGCGTTCGTCGAAGCTCTTGTAGAGATGCTCTACGCGTATCATGGCGCTTACAGCAGGAGGACAGCCAGGACCAGATCGGCCACCAGGATGTACACGCAGCTCAAGACGGCCGCCTGCGTGGTGCTGCGCCCTACGCCTTCGGCACCGCCCTGGGTGAAATATCCTTTGTAGCAGGAGATCGATGTGATCACAAAGCCAAACACGAAAGCTTTGATCACGCCGAAAATCGGATCGAACGGTTTAAAAAATTGCCGGGCACCCTGTAGAAACTCGCCTGTCGAGAGAAAGCCGCCCAGGTTGGCCACCAGGATACCGGACACGATCCCGACGAACGTGGCGATCACGTAGAGCACGGGCAACATGATCACGCCGGCCAGTACACGGGGGACCACCAGGTAGCTGACCGAGTTCAAGCCCATGGCTTCGAGCGCGTCGATCTGCTCGGTCACGCGCATGGTGCCTAACTCAGCGGCAATGCGGGCGCCCACGCGTCCGGCCAGGATGAAGCCCGTCACCACCACAGCCAGCTCCAGGATCATCGAAGGCGCCACGACAGCCCCGATGACTGTTTTGGGGATAAACGGTGAGACGAGCTGGTAGGCGGTCTGCACGGTCATCACCGCGCCGGAGAAAGCAGCTGCCATCGACACGATCGGAATCGAATCGATCCCGATACGCACCATCTGGTCGAACAGGTTCTTCCGGTACGTTTTGAATTCGCTCAAGGCCGAGAACGCGTGGACAAGCAGCAACGTGTACTGGCCCAGGGCCCGGAAGGGTAGCAAAAACCGTGATTGTGCGCTTTGCATGCGATGCAACTTCGCCAACCCGTGAGCGTGTGCAAGCAGGGCTTCCGTGCAGGAAGCCGCCAATAGCCAGGCAAACGTAACACGAGGAGCAGAGAAGGGGTTTCAGCCGAGGAAAAAATCTAATGGTGCGTTCATCGACGCGATATGTCTGCCAGGCTTGTGGCTACGAAGCGCCACGCTGGATGGGGCGCTGCCCTGATTGTGGGGGGTGGAATACGATGGTAGAAGAGACGGTGCCGATGCCTGTGCGGGCGCGCGTACCGCACCGCATGGCAGAGGCGCCAGAGGCCGATCCGCTGCCCCTGTCGGCCGTGCCGCTGGAAGCAGAGGCGCGGCTGGTGACCGGTGTGGCCGAGCTGGACCGGGCGCTCGGGGGCGGCATTGTGCCGGGGTCGCTGATCCTGCTGGCGGGCGATCCCGGCATTGGCAAAAGTACGCTGATGACCGAACTGGCCCGTTACCTGCCCGACCGGCGCGTGCTCTATGTGACCGGCGAAGAGTCTGTCCGTCAGGTGCGGCTACGGGCCCGCCGGCTGGGCATCGAAGGTGACAACCTGCTGCTGCTGGCCGAAACAAACCTGGAGGCGATCCTGGAGGCCGCTCGCCGGGTTGCTCCGGATGTGCTCGTGGTCGATTCGATCCAAACCGTCTATCGGCCCGAGCTGGAAAGTGCTCCGGGTTCGGTCAGCCAGGTGCGCGAAAGCGCCGCGCTGCTTATGCATTATGCCAAAACGACGCATGTGCCGGTCTTTCTGGTGGGACACGTCACCAAAGAGGGTGCTATTGCGGGACCGCGCGTGCTGGAGCACATGGTTGATACGGTGCTCTATTTCGAGGGCGACCGCCACCACGCTTACCGGATTCTACGGGCTGTCAAAAATCGCTTTGGGGCCACGCACGAAATCGGCGTCTTCGAGATGCACGAAACCGGCCTGCGGGCCGTTGAAAACCCCAGCGCGTTGTTTCTGTCGGAGCGGCGCTACGGCACCAGCGGCTCGACGGTGGTCTGCACGCTTGAAGGCACGCGACCGGTGCTTGTCGAGATCCAGGCGCTTGTGACGCCCACGGCCTACGGCACACCTCAGCGCAACGCGACCGGCTTCGACTACCGAAGGCTACAGATGCTACTGGCCGTGCTCGAAAAGCGGGAGGGATTGCGGCTGGCCACCCACGACGTGTTCGTGAACGTGGCTGGCGGACTGCGGCTGGAAGAGCCGGCCGCCGACCTGGGCGTGCTGGTGGCCGTGGCCTCGTCATTCCGGGACATCCCGGCCGATACCGGTACGGTGCTGATCGGAGAGGTTGGGCTGGGCGGCGAAATCCGCGGCGTGGGCCAACTGGACGTTCGCTTACGCGAAGCTGCCCGGTTAGGCTTCCGACAGGCGCTCGTGCCCGTTCATCACCTGAAGGGACTGTTGCGCCCCGACGGCCTGGAGGTCGTGGGCGTGCGTTCGCTCCACGAAGCGCTGGACCTGGTGCTTTAGAACCAGCGGCGGGCGCGACGGGCCGTGATGATGCCTGTGTTCATGCCCACCCAGTGCATGCTCCCGTTGTAGCGACCGTGCTCCATTTTGATGCACCGGTCCATCACCACCTGAAGCCCGCCCGCTTCGGCGATCTGCGCCGCTTCGAGGCTCACGATGCGAAGCTGCAGCCAGAGTGTTCTGGCGCCGATCTCTACGGCCTGGCGGGCGTACTCGGGGCATTCATGAGCCGGGCGGAACACATCCACTACATCGACCGGCTCCGGAATGCTCAGCAGGTCCGGGTAGGCCCGCTCGCCCAGGATTTCCTGGGCATGGGGATGCACTGGAATGATCCGGTAACCGGCATACTGCAGGTAGGTTGCCACAAAGTGGCTGGCCTTCTGACGGTCTGTCGAGAGCCCGACAATTGCGATCGTCCGCGATTCAGCCAACACCTTCCGGATGACAGCCGGATTCTGGTACTTTGCTCGAAGTTCCGTCGGCAGGATCGAGTTCAGCGTCAGATCGCATGCAGGGCCTGATCCAAATCCCATAGCAGATCCTCCAGGGTTTCCAGTCCGATCGACAGACGAATCATTTCAGGCTTGATACCCGCTTCCTCCAGCTCTTCGTCCGAAAGCTGCTGGTGTGTTGTTGTGGCCGGGTGGATGACCAGGCTGCGCACGTCGCCCACGTTGGCCAGGTGTGAGAAAAGCTGAAGCGACTCGATGAATTTCTTGCCGGCCGCGCGCGGTCCCTCGCTACCGTACTTGATGCCGAACGTAAAGACGGCGCCTGGACCCAGGGGCGTGTACTTCTGGGCCAGTTCGTAGTAGGGGCTATCGGACAGGCCGGCATAGGCCACCCAGGCCACTTTCGGATGATCCTTCAAAAATTCGGCGATGGCACGGGCGTTGGCCACGTGCCGCTCCATGCGAATCGAGAGCGTCTCCAGGCCCTGAATGAGCAGGAACGCATTGAAAGGCGACAGGCAGGCGCCTACGTCGCGCAGCGTTTCGGCCCGCAGCTTCATCAGAAAGCCGTGATGGCCGAACGTGTCGTAAAAGCGGAGGCCGTGGTAGGAAGGCGATGGTTCGGCAATGGTGGGGAAGTGGCTGTAGTCGAACGTGCCGGCTTCGACGACCACGCCGCCGATCGAGTTACCGTGCCCACCGATGAACTTGGTGGCTGAGTGCACGACGATGTCGGCGCCCCAGTCGATAGGGCGGCACAGGTAGGGGGTAGCGAACGTGTTATCGACGATGAGGGGAATCCGGTGCGCGTGGGCCAGTTCGGCCAGCCGCTCGATGTCGAGGATGCTGCCCTGCGGGTTGCCGATCGTCTCGCCGTAGAGGGCCCGCGTGCGCGGTGTGATGGCGGCCTCCCAGGCGTCGAAGTCGGTCGGATCGACGAAGTGGACCGTCACGCCCAGCTTCTTGATGGTGTGGGTAAGCTGGGTCTTGGTGCCGCCGTACAGGTGCTTGGAGGCGACGATTTCGTCGCCCGGCTGCAGCAGCGTCATCAACGTCAGGAACTGGGCCGCCATACCGCTGGAGGTAGCCACGGCCCCGGTGCCGTTTTCGAGCGAGGCCATGCGTTCCTCGAAAACGGCCGTTGTGGGGTTGTTGATGCGCGTGTAGATGTTGCCGTACTGCTTGAGTTCAAAGAGCTGGGCTGCATAGTCTACGTCGTCGAAGACGTAGGAGGTTGTCTGATAGATTGGTACGGCGCGGGCGCCTGTGACGGCGTCGGGGATGTGGCCCGCATGCAGCATGCGCGTCTCGAAGCCGAAGGTGCGGCCCGTCTGGCCATTGGTGCGGGGCTGGGCCATTGCGGTCGAACGTTCCGCCATTGCTTTTTTATATTGCTACAAGGCGTAGCACTAACACCTGGACGTTTCAGGGGTTTCGCGAACCCAGAGCCGGATAAGCAATAAAACCTCGGGATTCTTCGTTAAGGAAGGTGTCTGCGCAGGCGTCTTCCGGAAGTCATACCCTCGGATGCATCCTACCGACGATCAACTGGTCGCGGCCTACCTGGAACGGGGCGACGCGCAGGCGTTCCGTCGACTGGTCGAGCGCCATCAGGAGCGGATCTACGGCTATCTGCTTGGGATGGTGCGTGACCCAGAGGTGGCCAACGACCTGTTTCAGGAGACCTTCCTGCGCGTGCTGGCAGCGCTTCGCCAGGAGCGGGCGTCCTACACGCGCCAGGGGCGCTGGCTGGCCTGGGTGCTGCGCATCGCCCGCAATGCAGCGCTCGACTACCTGCGTAGCCGACGGCGCTGGCAGGACGTGACCCCGGAAGACGGCGAGGAGGGCGGGAGCTTCTGGGAGCAGTTGCCGGATGAGGCGCCCGGCGCCGACACGCTGCTGGAAGAGGCCGAGCTGCAGGAACGCCTGACCGCTTGCATCGAACGCTTGCCGCCCGAGCAGCGTGAGGTGCTGCTGCTGCGCCAGGAAGCGGAGTTGACCTTCCGGGAAATTGCGGAATTGACCGGCGTTTCGATCAACACGGCACTGGGCCGCATGCGCTACGCGCTGATCAACCTGCGCAAAATGATGCGCCAGCCCCAGAAACAACCGGCTTCGGAATGAGCAAACGGCTACCACGGCAGGAAGTATCGGGCCCTATGGAAGACAAGCGGCTGTACCTGATCTGCCTGCTCTACGGCGAGGCGCTGCCCAACGGCGTGGCGCCCGATAAGGATCCAACGTTGGCGCTCGAGTGGCAGGCATTGCAAGAAGTGAAGGGCTGGCTGGATGCGCGGCCGCGCCAGCGCCCCGATCCGGTTGTCATCGACCGCATCGAGGCGGCGGCCGCTCGGTCGGTGGCCGCCGATCGGCCCGCCCGCCGGGCGCTACGTCGCTGGCACCGGTATGTGGCCGCTGGGGCCCTGATGCTACTGGGGATGATCGGCGGCGTCTGGTACCAGTTCTGGACTGAACAGCCGCTGGAGCGGCCGGGTGTGGTAATGGCCGAACAAGCCCCTACCACGCCGGAGCCCGTCGAACTGCAACCCTGGCTCCATCTGATCGCGCAGACGAAAGCCGATGCCCGCCCCGAAACGCCACAGCCATGGCTCCAGTGGGATGACCGGGAGACAGTGCAGCAGATCTACCGTCAGCTCCAATTGCTGGAGACCCGGAGCACGCCCGAATGGGAGCCGGCCCTGCCGCTCGAGGCGTGGCCACCTGGCAGCAGCCGTCCGGAACTGGTGCCTGCTGCCCGACGCAACCACTAAACCGCAAGCTGTGCTGATAGCTATGAACCGTTGCGGACATAGCTGGTGGCGTTTGCTGATCGGGTTGCTGTTGGCTCTTGGCGCCAACGATGCGCTTGCACAGCGGATGTTGGAGATCCGAAACGGAAAGGCCTGGCTGGATGGTCGGCCGGTCGCTTTCGAACAGCAGCTTGGATCGGAAATCGCACCGGACTGGTCGCTGCAGCTTCAGTTCTTCGGCGAAGAAAGCCCGGTCTTTTCCCTGAATGGACAATTCTTTCAGGTCAAAGGCAATCGGATCGTGCTGGTTGCGCCGCAGCCTGGTGACCAGGAGCTTTTCATTTCGGCACCATTGGCTCTTGGTGATACAACCGATCAGATGGAGGCGGTCTTGGCCGAATTGATCGAGCAGGCGCAGGCCCTCGAGGAAGAGGCCGAGCGCCTTTCCCGAAGCATGGAAACGTGGCGTCAGGTGCGGACGGTGCCGGAAGAACACCTGGAAGCCCTCCGGCAGAGGGCGGCCGCGCTTTCGGAACAGATACGCCTGCTCCCGCGCCTGGAGTGGGAGACCTACCTGATGCACGTGCGGCGGCAGGATGCCGAGCTGGCCCGACAAATCGTGGAAGAATGGCATTGGGAAGAGGCCCTGCAGCGACAGGCCTTGCGGATCCGGCAAATGCCAGAGGGGCCGGAGCGGAAGCAGGCTATCGCTGAGCTGCGCCAACAACTGAAACAGGTCTTTGAACGCAAACAGCAGAACCGGCTTCGCGAGATCGCCCGACTTGAACAGCAACTTCGTCTGCTACGCCAGCGCCTGAATGAACGCGAACGCTACCGAAGCCAGATCATCGAACAGCGCCTGCGCGAACTGCTGGGCCAGCAGCGTTGACATGAAGAAACAGGTGGGAAGGTATTCCTGGAAAGAAAATTTCTTGCTTCAGGTGCTGGCGGCCTATCGGCAAGGATATTTCCCAATGGCCGATCCAGAGAGCGGACGCATTTACTGGTATGCGCCGGCTCCACGGGCCATTCTACCGATTGAACGGTTCCACGTGCCGCGTAACTTGGCTCGTCTGGTGCGGCGCGGCGTTTTTCAGGTGACGTTCGACCAGGCCTTCGACGACGTGGTGGCCGCCTGCGCCGACCGTCCGCAGACGTGGATCACGCCGGCGCTTGTGGACATGTATCAGGCGCTGCACCGTGCAGGGCATGCCCACAGCGTCGCGTGCTGGCAGGAAGGGCGGCTCGTCGGAGGACTGTTCGGCGTCAGCATCGGCGGAGCGTTCTTCGGCGAGTCGATGTTTCATCGGGTCTCGGAGGCTTCTAAGGTGGCCCTGGTGCATCTGGTGGCGCACCTGCGACGGCAGGGTTTTCGCCTGCTGGACATTCAGTTTCTGACGCCCCACTTCCAGCAGTTTGGGGCTGAAGCGATTTCCCGCGCCGACTTTGAACGACGGCTGGCCGAGGCCGTCACGCTGCCAGTGCGCTGGACGTCAAATGTTTGTAACTTGAAGCCATGAGCTGGACACTCCTGTTGGTCGGAAGCCTGCTGGTGGCCGAACCCGACTCGGCCCTGCAGGGACGTTTTGCCGAACTGATGCGCTATGCCCGTCAGGAACAACTGGCGGTGCGGGTGCTGGGCGAAGTGATGCAGGCGCTGGGTTTACGGCTCCAGGGCGCTCCGTATGCTGCCGGAATGCTCGATGCAGCTCCAGCCGAGACGCTGCTAACCCCGCTCGACCGCTTCGACTGCGTGCTATTCGTTGAAAGTGTACTGGCGCTGGCGCAGGGTGTGGTGCTGGGCGACACGACGCTGACGGGCTTTCAACGTCGGGTGGAGCAGTTGCGCTACCGCGATGGCCGGATGAATGGCTACTGCAGTCGGCTTCACTATTTTACCGACTGGATCGACGATAATGCCCAACGGGGACTGGTGCGCGACATTACCCGTGAGCTGGGTGGCCAGCCCATGCGCCGTCCCATTCGCTTTATGAGCACGCACCGCGCGCTGTATCCGCGTTTGGCGGCCGACAGCACCTGGCAGTGCATCCGGCGCGTTGAGGAAGCCCTAAGTGCGCGGGAACGCTTCGTCCTGCCCCGCGATCAAATACGCCGCATTATGGAGCGCCTGCAGCCCGGCGACATCGTGGCCTTTGTGGCCCGCGAATCTACCCTGGACGTGGTGCACGTTGGGCTTGTCTATGGGGGCGCCGATGGCCGGCGCGGACTGTTGCACGCCTCGCCGCAGGGCGGCATCAAGGTTTCGCCGGATCTTCAAACATACGTGCAGAACAACCCCGCCCAGGTGGGCATTGTCGTGGCGCGTCCGCTCGATCCGCGTCGGCGGTAAAGTAGACGCTCCCGGTTGCTCCCCAGAGATCATCCGGACAGACACCCTATGGAAGAAATTCGACGCATCGGGGTCTTCACCAGCGGTGGCGACGCCCCTGGCATGAACGCCTGCATCCGGGCTGTGGTGCGTACGGCCATTGCCCATGATCTAGAAGTGGTGGGTATCCGGCGTGGGTACGCCGGTATGATCGAGGGCGACTTTGTGGAAATGGACGGTCGCTCGGTGTCGAACATCCTGCAACTGGGTGGTACCATTCTCAAAAGCGCCCGTTCGAAAGCCTTCATGACACCGGAAGGCCGGGCAAAGGCAGCCGAGCAGCTCCGAAAGGCCAGGATCGATGCATTGGTAGCCATCGGGGGGGACGGGACGTTCAGGGGGGCCGCTATTTTCTACGAAGAGCATCGCATTCCGATCGTGGGATGCCCGGGCACGATCGACAACGACCTGTTCGGCACCGACGAGACGATCGGCTTCGATACGGCCATGAACACGGCCATTCAGAACATTGACCGCATCCGTGATACGGCCGATGCACACGACCGACTGTTTCTGGTCGAGGTAATGGGACGCGACGCTGGCTTCATTGCCCTGAACTGTGGTATCGGTAGCGGGGCTGAGATGGTGCTGATCCCTGAGACCTTCACCGATATCGAGGAGATCAAGGAGCGTATTCTTTCGCTGATGTCGGCACAGTCCCGCTCGTCGATTGTCGTGGTAGCCGAGGGCGATGAGCACGGCGGCGCCACCCAGATTGCGCAGGATTTGCGTGAGGATCCGGCTTTTGCCAAGATCGATCTGCGGGTGTGCATTCTGGGCCACACCCAGCGGGGCGGCTCGCCTACGGCACGCGACCGCGTGCTGGCCAGTCGGCTGGGGGCGGCGGCCGTCGAAGCACTGCTGCAGGGACACACCAACGTGATGGTCGGCGTGGTCAACGGTGAGATCAAACTCACGCCGCTCAAGCACGTCTATAGTCGCAAGAAGACGATTGATTACGAGCTGCTCAAACTGACCCAGTTGCTGGGCTGATGCCGCACCGTCGCAAGCACTATCCACCAATTGGGGAGAAGCGGGGCAAAAAGCGGCAGGTGGCGGCGATGTTTGATGCTATCGCGCCGCGCTACGACCTGCTTAACCGTATCCTGAGTGCCGGGGTTGATCGGCGCTGGCGGCGGCAGGCCGTGGAAATGATCGCGTCGGAGCAGCCGCGGCGTGTGCTGGACGTAGCCACTGGTACGGCCGACCTGGCCATCGAGGTGGCGCGCCGCCTGCCCGTCGAACGCGTCGTGGGGGTGGATATTGCCGAATCGATGCTGCACATCGGCCGGCAAAAGGTGGCACAGCTGGGGTTGAATGAGCGCGTGGTGCTGCGCAAGGGCGATGCGGAGAAGCTGCCTTTCTCCGACGCCCAGTTCGATGCAGTACTGGTGGCCTTCGGCGTACGCAACTTCGAGAACCTGGATCGTGGATTACGCGAGAGCTACCGGGTACTGCGGCCAGGTGGGGTGCTGGTGGTGCTGGAGTTTAGCCGCCCACGCGTACCGGTCATTCGCACGCTCTATCGCTGGTATGCGCACCATGTGTTGCCGCGCATCGGCGCCTGGCTGTCGCGCGACGAAGGAGCCTACCGCTATTTGCCGGCGTCTGTCGAGGTGTTTCCTGACGGGCCAGATTTCCTGCAGCGGATGGAAAAGGCTGGCTTTCGAGATCTGCAGTGGAAGCCCCTGACGTTTGGGATTGCGTCCCTTTATCGGGGACGACGATAGGCTTCAAGCGCTGGCTGAAGGCGGTGTAGCCGCGTCGGAAGGCGTTAGGTATTTGATGAGCTGCACCTCGTTGTAGCGTCCCTGGCTTCGATAGGTGACTTCGTCCATGAGCTGAAGGATCAGGCGTACGCCCAAACCACCGCCCTGCCGTTTCCGGATAAGCGTGCGTAGATCGGGTGCGCGGTAGCGGGTTGGATCGAACGCTTCGCCCTGGTCACGAATGCGTACGACGAAGCGGTTGGGTTCAAGCAATACAGCCACGTCGATGGGCCGGTCCGGACGTCCCTTGTAGGCATGTTTGATGATGTTCGTGCAGGCTTCGTCGACGGCCAGTTTGAGCCGCTCGATCGCCTCCTCCGAAAGGCCGGCCGTCCGGGCATGCCGCTCCACGAAGTGCCGTACCGTCTGCAGGTAGCGCGTCGAGCTGGGAATCCGGAGGGTGTAAAGCGCGCGGCTCACGGCAGGCTCCAGTTACTCAGGAAGCGTTGGGCGCTCACCCCGAGCAAAACGCTCCAGGGCTTCAGCCTCCGATGGGAGAATGTCGAACAACAGCGGAAAGCCCAGCAAGTCAAACACGTTGTATACACTGGGTTTGAGTTCGGCAATCTTCAGATCGCCCCCTTTCTCGCGGATCTCTTCGATGTAGGCCATGAACACGCCCAGTCCGGCACTGGAGATGTACTCCAGCTCGCGCCCGTTGACCAAAATGTGGTAGTGGCCGTTTTGCAGGCAATCTTGCAGGGCAGCCTCTAGCTCCTGCGCTGTGTGCGCGTCGAGTTCACCGTGCAGATCCAGAATCTGCACGCTGTCGTGTTGTCGAAATCCTACCGAGAAATTGCTCATAGCTCTTATTGCGAAGGCTGCAAGGGTTGGGCGGTCGAAGCCGACGCTCCTGCGGTCTGTTCCTGCAAGTTCCGGCGGTCCTGCGCTTGCTGAAGCATCGGTACTTCCTGCCATTGGAAAATAACAAGGGTCAGGTCATCATCGTAGGCGGGATGGCCGGTGAATTGTGCCAGCGCTTCGAGCAGATGGCGGTGTAATGAGGCGGCGGGATCCAATGCGTGCGCTTTGAGCAATTGAATCAGACGTTCATAGCCGAAAGGTTCGCCCCGGTCGTTGCGGCTTTCGATCAGTCCGTCGGTGTACAGCAGCAGGCGGTCGCCAGCTTGGAGCGCGAGCGTGCAGGGCTCCAGCGTACGCTGAAAGAGTTCGCCTCGATCCAGCCCAAGCCCCAGACCCTGCAGTCGGAGCAGGTGAGGTGGCGCGTGCGGACGTAGAAGGATCGGAGGTGGATGGCCAGCACGTGCCAGCGTCACTGTCCCTTTTGCCACATCGAACACGCCATAGACGGCCGAGATAAACGCCTTGCGTTCCAGCGTTTCAAAAAGCGCCTGGTTGGCCTGCGTCAGAAAGACCACCGGGTCGGAATTAAGCGGGCTCAGGGCCCGAAAAATGCCCTGCAGTTCGGCCATGTAGAAAGCCGCTGAGGTTCCTTTGCCGGCTACGTCGGCCACAATAAAAGCCAGTCGATGATTGTCGAGCTGGAGCAGGTCGTAGTAGTCGCCGCCCACCTCGTGGGCCGGGACGCTGGAGGCTACGATTTGCAGGCCGGGAATTCGGGGAAGTTGCTGGGGGAGCAGGCGGCGTTGCACGTCGCGTGCAATGGCCAGCTCGCGCGCCAGGCGTTCCTTTTCCAGGCGTTCGCTCAGCAGACGGGCATTATCGAGGGCGAGGGCTGCCTGCGTGGCAAACACCGAGATGGCCTCGATGTCGTCCTGCTCGAAGCCATAGGCTACCTCGCGCGTGACAAAGAGCACGCCCAGCAGTTCGTTTCGGGCAACCAGCGGCACGACCAGCAGGCTGCCAATGCCATGCTCGGGCCGGGCCCAGACCCGGTGGTCGGTCAGCGCCTGCTCCAGCAGCAGAAACTGGCGCCGTGCGCTCACCTCCTGATAGAGCGCCGCCACGTCCACGAGCGTTTCGGGTGTTTGGCCCTCCGGCAGGTTGTACGCTGCCACAATCCGGGGGCGAAACGTCGCCTGAAACGAAGGCAATGCCAGCCAGGCCGCCTGCGCCACACCTGCTTCGACCGGCAGCCGGACGATTGTCTCGGTCAGCCGCTCCACATCGAACACCTGGCTGACCATTTGCATCAATGCATGCAGGGCGGCCAGTTCATCCACCTTTCGCTGAAAGGCGCCCGTCGTGGGCAAATGAAAAAGTAGCGACAGAAACGACGTGACCAGATAAAGCACGCCGAAGGCCAGGCTCAGATTGACAAAGCTGTTCAGCGCGGGACTGTAGTGCCAGACGTACTCGTGGGCCGGTCCGCTGGTGAAAGCCAGCGTACCTGAGAGCGCGCCGGTGGCCAGGACGGTCAGTCCCAGGTTTAGCAGCTTCTGGCGGAAAGTCAGATACAGAATCCAGGCGACGCGAAAGGCATTGCGCAGCATGAGCCCGACTGGCAAGCTCAGCAGCAGCGCCAGCACAAATTCGCCGGGCTGGAACAGATCGACCAGCAGGGCCGAACCGGCCATGGTGAGCAGCATCCAGCGCCAGCTTCGCTCGCTCTGCCGGGTTCGTTTGAACAGCACCAGCCCCCGAAGCTGTAGCAGTAGCCAGAAGGCCAGCAACGCTTCAAGCAACGCCAGTACATTCATCTGCACGACGGCGGCCCACGTCAACGGCACCCCTGTCTCGTATGCAAAGCCGGTGACCGGAGGCGACAGACTCAGATCCGCCGAAGAGCGGCTTATGCGTAGCACCAGATAGCCAAGACCCAGGAAAAGCAGCGAAGCAACAGTCAGGCTCCAAAACGTACGCGTTGGAGAGGTGCCGCGCTGGTGCGTTTCACCCCAGAGCAGCAGCCATAGCGCGCCGTAGGTGATCAGCACAAGGCCGTCGTAATAGAACAGACGGACCCAGGTCGAAGGCGGCGTGCCTGACTTCCAGGTTAGCAGGTGGAAGACAACCGATAAAACATAGCCGGTTCCGAAGAACGGGAGCAGCAGAAACAGGCGGGTGCGCCGTTGCTGAAGCAGTATCTCTGTCTGCTGCAGCGAGGGAATCGTCATGTTGCGTATCATGCAGACCTGAAAAAATTCCGTGGCGCAAAGCAATCCCGACCGAAGCCCGCCTGTGCGTGGCTGTCTGCATCATACTGAAGACGGCGGGCCTTTGTTACACTTTTTGATCAAAACAACGCCGAAGGGAAGGCAGTGCGTATCCGTCGTTGTAACTTTTGATCAACGGTGCGCGTACGCCCGATCCCGAACCGGTAAAGCCTTGCTATGTCGCGAACCACGCTTATCCGCTGGCAACTTGTTGTGCTGGTGTTGCTGACGTTGCTGGTGGGCTTGCGTGCCTGCCAGTGGCGGGCGCATCCAGCCGGCGAGGTCGTTGTGTTCGCCGATATGGCGCCGGGTACCCTATACCACCGCGTGCTGGTGGTTGAGCGTCCGGTCCGGTTGCTGCTGGAGGGTGTTGGGGCCCGATCGGATGAAGGGATGGACGCGGCACGGGCCGCCTACGGTTGGCTACTGGACGTGGCCGATCGGCGCGTCGTCTGGCAGATGCAACCGCCACCCGGCACCGAGTCGCTACGTTTCCGCGTGCGCGATACGCTTCGCTTGGCGCCCGGCCGCTACGATGTCTTTTTTACCACGCAGGGCGACGTGCCGCGCCGCAGCGGTTTCTGGGGCTGGCTCTTGCCTGAAGCGCCCTGGGCGCGCAGCCGCCGCGACTGGACGCTCCGCTTTCGGGTGCTGGACGATGCAGCCTTTCTCCGACTGGAAGACGGACGGCCGCAGCCCCCTGTCGGACCTACGCTACTCTGGACCGCTGCCCCTGCAGCCTCTGCTACGGCCCGCATGGCGCTCCTGAAGGTGCAGGCGCCCACGCGCGTGCGCCTTTATGCGGTAGGGGAATTCGACCCGGAGCCGTCTGACTACGGATGGATCGAGCAGCTACCCGAAGGCCGGCGTATCTGGGAGATGACCTACGAGCAGACCCGGTCTGCCGGTGGCTGGTACGGCAACCGACAGGTGACAGATACGCTGCGTCTGGCGCCCGGTCTCTATCGCGCCTGGTTTCAGACCGACGACGCGCACGCCTTCGGCAACTGGCGTTTTAACCCGCCCTTCGATCCGGCTGCCTGGGGGCTGACGCTCTGGCGACTGAACCCGGAAGATACGAGCGTGTCGCTTTTTGACCCCTGGGAGCGACTGCAACCCACGGTGCAACTGACAGCCATTGGCAATAACGAAAACCGTCGCGCCGACTTCGTCGCGACCGACAGCGTGTCGGTCCTGCTCTATGCCTTGGGCGAGCTGGGCACCCGCAATCGCCGCTACGATTACGCCTGGCTGACCGACAGCACGGGGACTATCTTTTGGGAAATGCACCGTGACCGTTCAGTACCGGCCGGCGGCCACCCCAACAACCGACTGGAAATCGCCGTGCTTGCACTCGGCCCCGGCCGCTACACGCTGCATTATCAAACGGACGACGCGCACGCCTACGGCGACTGGCGCAACGGACAGCCCGAGCATCCCGGGCGCTGGGGCGTGACGCTCTTCGTGCTCGAGTCCGGCCCGGAGGCGTTGCAGGTGGCAGCCGAGACGCGCTCCCCGGTATTCGAAAGCCCGCCGACCACTACCGCCGTGCCGCTGCCAACCGGCCGGGTGCTTGCCGATCTGACCCGCGTCGGCAACAACGAGCATCGCGTTCAGGCGTTTACCTTAAACCAGCCCACGCGGCTGCGCATCCGGGCGGTGGGCGAGCTGTCGCTCAGCGGCCGGTACGATTACGGCTGGATCGAACGCGCCGGCACGGGCGAGATCGTCTGGGAAATGACCTGGGAACACACACGCCCGGCCGGAGGTGATGCCCGTAATCGGCTAACCGACACGACGCTAACGCTGCCGCCTGGCACTTACAGGGCACATTTTCGGACCGATTTTTCACACGCCTATGGACAGTTCGAATATCCGGCACCCAATGAACCTGAAGCCTGGGGACTCTGGATTGAGCGTCTCGATCAATGAACCAACAATCGAGGTGGTGCTGCCTGTGCCCGAGGCGCTTCACGATCCGCTGGTCATTCAGCTCGATGCACTGGGCTTCGAGGCATTCTGGGAAGAGCCCGACCACCTGAAAGCCTACATGCCGGTCTCCCAGTGGCGGGCGGCCGTCCGGGAAGCCGTGCGGGAGCTGCTGTCTCGCCAGGGATTGCCCGATGAGATTGAGGTACGCACGATCGAGCCGGAAAACTGGAATGCCCGCTGGGAGTCGCAGCTGCAGCCCATCGCAGTCGGACCCTTTCTAATCAAGCCGAGCTGGCATGCGGTGCCCGAGGCCTATGCCACGCATATTGTGCTAGAAATTGATCCGAAGATGAGCTTTGGTACCGGCTACCACGAGAGTACGCGTCTGGTGCTGCAGATGCTGCCCGACTGCGTGGAGCCGGGCGCCCGGGTGCTCGATGCCGGCACGGGCACCGGCATTCTGACCATCGCTGCGCTGAAGCTGGGGGCCGACTCGGCCATCGCCTTCGACATCGATCCCTGGGCAGCCGAAAACGCGCAGGAAAACTTCGCCCGCAACGGCGTGGCCAACCGCGTCGAATTCCGGCAGGGATCCATCGAGGTGGTGCCTGAGCGCGACTTCGATCTGATTCTGGCCAATATTCACCGGCGTGTCCTCTGCGAACTGCTACCGGCCTTTCGGGAAAAGGTACGCCCCACCGGCTACGTGTTGCTCTCGGGGTTGCTGCGTGAGGAGCGTGAGCTGATGTTGGAGGCGGCGGCTGCGCACGACCTGGAGCCCATCCACGAGGCAACGGAAAACGCCTGGTGGGCCGTCATGCTGAAACGATCGGTCTAAGCTGTGCGGCTGGCTGCAATTGACCTGGGGACCAACACGGCCCTGCTGCTCATTGCCGAGGTAGCCGACGGACGGCTGTATCCCTGCCATGAGGCCGAGCAGTTCGTGCGACTGGGAGAAGGATTGGAACGCACTGGCACGATTGGTCCGGCCGCGCTGGAGCGGCTTCGCTGCACGCTGGAAGCCTATCGCGACGCGCTTCGGGCACATGCGGTCGAAACCTGCGTCGTGGCGGCCACCAGTGCCACGCGTGAGGCCCGCAACCGGCAGGCCGTGGCCGAGGTGGTGCGCGCAGTGCTGGGCGTTGAACTCGAAGTTATCTCTGGCGACGAGGAAGCGCGGTGGAGCTTGGCTGGCGCACTGGCTGCACCTGGCATGCCCGAAGGTCCCTGCCTGGCCGTGGACATTGGCGGCGGCTCGACCGAGCTGGTGGCGGGCACGCGTCGGCCTGATGGCACCGTCGCCGTCACGTTCTCCCGAAGCCTGCCGCTCGGCACGGTGCGCCTGACCGAACGCTGTTTTGCGGCGATGCCGCCACCGCCCGCGGCCGTGGCCGAAGCGCAGCGCCAAATCCGGAAGGTGCTGTCTGGGCTTACGCCGCCTCCAGCTTCGGTGTCGGTGGGGGTGGCCGGCACCTGCGTGTCGCTGGCAGCGCTGGAGACGCGCCGCTTCCCGCTTCAGGCACCGGTTGTGCTGACGCGTGCCGCCGTGGCCGCCTGGCGCGACCGATTGCTGCAGATGCCGAACGAAGCCGTGCGGGCGCTCTGGCCTGAACTGCTGGCCGGCCGGGCCGATGTGCTCCCGATGGGTGCGCTGCTGCTGCACGAAGTCATGGCATGGGGCAGCTGGCAGGTTTGCTACGTCAGCCCCTTCGGACTGCGGCACGGGCTGATCCTTCGCCATCTGGTCTGCCGCTGAAACGGAACAATTCGGGCAGGCTGCGGTCCCAATCGCGCCACCCGAACAAGCCAGAACCCTCAGCGTCATGCCCACCCCTCAGGAAGTGCTGCGTGTGCTCGCACGCGTCGTCGAGCCGGAGCGCGGCCGCGACATTGTGCGGCTCAAGATGGTGCGCAACCTGCGTGTGGAAGACGACCGCGTTTCGCTTACGCTGGTCTTCAACCGACCCGATACCGACTTCGCCCGCCAGGCGCCCGAGCAGTGTCGGAAGCTGCTGCAGGAAGCCTTTGGGCCAGAGCTGGAGGTGCAGATCGACACCGATACCGAAATGATCGGGCTCGAAGTGCAGGGGGGCGGCCCCATGCCGTCGGTGCAGCCCGAAGACGTGCTCAACTTCATCGCAGTGGCTTCGGGCAAAGGCGGTGTAGGCAAAAGCACGGTGGCGGTCAACCTGGCCGTGGCGCTGGCGCAGCAGGGCTACGACGTGGGCCTGCTCGACGCCGACATCTACGGACCATCGGTTCCTACCATGTTCGGCGTGCGCGACGAAAAGCCGCGGGTCAACGAGCAGCGCAAGATCGTCCCGCTGGTGCGGCACAACGTACGCCTGCTCTCGATGGGTTTTCTTGTCGATCCCGAACAGGCCGTCATCTGGCGCGGTCCCATGGTAGCCAAGGCGCTGCGCCAGTTTCTGGGCGAGGCGGACTGGGGCGCACTCGACTACCTGATTCTCGACCTACCACCGGGAACGGGCGACGTGCCGCTGACGATCGTTCAGTCCATCGCGCTGACCGGTGCCATTATCGTCTCGACGCCGCAGCCGGTGGCCCTGGCCGATGCCCGCAAGGGTGTGGCCATGTTCCGCAACGTGCAGGTGCCCGTGCTGGGCATCGTCGAAAACATGGCCTATTTCTCACCACCAGATTTACCCGACCGCAAGTATTACATCTTTGGACGTGGAGGCGCCCGCCGGCTGGCTGAGGAGATGGACGTGCCCTTCCTGGGTGAAATCCCTATCGAAGAAGCCGTGCGCGAAGGCGGCGACCTCGGCAAACCGATTGTACTGGCCGAGCCCGAAAGCGCCTCGGCAAAGGCATTCTTCCGACTGGCCGAGCAGGTGGTCGAACAGGTCAACCTGCGCAACGCCGAGCAGCCGCCGACCCAGCGGGTCGAGATCCTCTATCGCTAAACCGGCAACAATTCGTCGGCTAAGGGGTTCTTCTGAAAGCACCAGACGCAACCGTGCGCATCATGGCCGATACGAAAACCACCCACCCGGTAGGACCACTAGCGCCCGACGATCCAGAACTCCATCGCCGCATTGAAGAGGCGCTCGACATGATCCGTCCCTATCTGATGACCGATGGCGGATCGGTGCGGCTGTTGAACGTGACCGAAGACTACGTGGTTGAATTGGAATTGCTGGGCGCCTGCGGCACCTGCCCTATGAGTCTGATGACGCTTCGCGCCGGGATTGAGCAGGTACTCAAACGGGCCGTTCCCGAAATCACCCGCGTCGAAGCCGTTCAGGCAACCAGTTGAACGGTTCCCTTGCGCTAAATGGAGGCCCTGGCGTTTGTCAGGGCTTTTTTTATGCTTTCAGGAGACCGTGCCAGCTGCCTGGAAAAAGAAGACGCGGCGATGGTCGTCTCTGGACTTTCTTGAAGGGGCTAAATAGGAACTTTCAAGAAAACGAGGATATTTTTAGCAAAGCACCATCGCTGACGTACCGATGGCAATTCTGACCGTTCCCAAGGTTCTTCGCGAAAAGCTCGGCGATGATGGCGTCGAGGCGCGTATCACGCTTTTGAACGAAGCAGCCTATCACGAACGTAATAACCTACTGGGCATTCTCGAAGAGCGCTTCGACGACGCGTGACGGAGGAAGGCAAACGGCTGGACAATCGAATCACGAAGGAGACTGCAAAACTGGACAGCCGAATCGCGGAGGTGGAGACGCGACTGGAGCAACGCATTATGGAAGTAGAGGCACGTCTGGAGCAGCTTATCAACGGAGAGGCGGCGCGACTGGAAGTGTTGATTGGTGAAGCGGAAAGGCGGTTGGACCACCGGAGAAAGAGGTAGCCAAGCTGGATAGGCGTATTACCGAGGAAGTAGCCAAGGTGGGCGAGCGCATGGCGGGGATGCGTGCTGACCTGATCCGGTGGATGTTTATCTTCTGGGTAGGACAGCTCGGCACGCTCATCGCCATCCTGTTTGCCTTTTTCCGGTGAGCCGGAGCGACATCAACCGGCATCGCGTGCCTGGCGGACGGCTGCGACGAGCGCAGGTAAAAGCTCGCCGGCCTTGCCCAGCAGCAGCGCATCAACTTCGTCAGCAATAGCACTGGGCTGCAGGTTGATTTCGGCCACGTAGGCCCCGGCCCTTTTTGCTTCGAGGGGAAGTCCAGCAGCCGGATAGACCACAGCGCTGGTGCCGATGCTCAGAAACACCTCGGCTCGTTCGCAGGCAGCATAGGCTTCGGCCAGGGCTTCTTCGGGCAGTAGTTCGCCGAACCAGACCACGTCCGGCCGAATCAGCCCGCCGCAGGCCGGGCAACGGGCGGGCTTTCCCTCGGCGGCCGCTTCCAGATCCACTTCATCGGCCAGACGGCCGCAGTCGATGCAGTAGCTGCGCAGCAGGTTGCCATGCAGTTCCACGACGTGCTGGCTTCCGGCCCGGCGATGCAGATTGTCTACGTTCTGCGTGATGAGCGTGAAGTCCGGTACCATGCGTTCCAGTTCTACCAGCGCATAGTGTCCCGGGTTGGGTTCAACTTCGCGTACGAGCTGGCGGCGGTAAGCGTACCAGCGCTGCACCAGGTCGGGATTGCGCAGGAAGGCCTGCACGTTGGCCAGCTCTTCCGGGCGGAAGCGTTCCCAGAGGCCGCCGGGGTCGCGGAACGTTGGCACACCGCTCTCAGCGCTGATGCCTGCACCTGTCAGCACGGCCACCGCGCGCGCCCGCGCCAGACGCGCGATCAGTTCCGGCGGGAAGGCGAAGGTCTCTGTCCGCATCAGGTTCGCGTATGCGCTGAATGGGGCGACAGTCTGTCCGATTGCATCGAAGCGCTGACCTGGACGCTCAGTTCCAGCCGTTCGATCAGCGTGCGGGTGATGGTCAGCATCTGGCGGTTGTACTCGGGCGGATAGGTGCGGCCGGCAAATTTGACCAGATCGGCTGCTTCGAGCACCTGGCGGATTGGCGTGGTCAGGCCAGCTACGTGTTGCGAAGGATGTTGCGCAAGGTGTGTGGCGAGTTCTCGCGTGGTCAGGTGGCGAGCCGGCAGCTCCAGGCGATCTTCCAGGTAGCCGCGCAGCACGTCGGCCAGGGCCACATAAAAGGGCTTGATGGGCGTCTGCGCAGCCAGCGGCTCCAGCGCTGCCAGTTGCTCCAGAGCTACCCGGTAGGGATCAGGAAGGGGTGCCGGTGGTGGTAGAGGTGGGGCGACCGGACGGCGTCGCCGTAGCCAGAGGTAGGCGACCAGTCCAAGCAGGAGCGCCAACAAAGCGGCCCCAGCCAGCCAGGGCCAGCGGGCGACCGGAAACTCCACGAGCGGCGCCAGGTCGCGCATGTTTTGAGCATCAGGCGGGACGATGGACCGAACGGTCACCCGCAGCGGCGGTGTTGTCAGCTGGTAACGTTCGGTTTCGGTATGGAGCACAAGCGGCAACGGGGGCACCCGCGCCGAATCGAGCGCGAACGTGGTGACCACATAGACGATGCTGTCGCGCAGGCGGTCTGCACCGAGCGGACGGCTGTTGCGCAGCGGCCCTTCGATTACGTACAGGTCACCCAGCAGGCTGTCGGTGGGCACTTCCAGTCGTGCGGTGGCGGGACGCTCGACGCGCAGCGTCAGCGTAAAGCGTTCGCCGACAGCTACCGTGTCGGCAGACAGGTAGGCTTCGGGTTGCGTCTGACCGCGTGCAACCGCGGCTGAGCCCAGCAGAAGCAGCAGTCCGAGCAGTAGGCGACGCATCAGCGACGGCGGTTGCGGCGGTGGAAAAATGCCAGCAGGGGCTCCACGGAGTCGGCGTCGGTGCGCAGGCATACGTGATCGATCTGCAGGCGGCGGAAGCGGGCTTCCAGCTCGGCCTGCTGCTGCTGGGCCTGTGCGGCCAGATGTGCGCGCACAAGGGCGCTGCGCGTGTCGAGCCAGCGACGTCGGCCCGTCTCGGCATCGACGAGTTCGACCAGCCCCACAGCGGGCCAGGTCTGCTCGACGGGATCCTGGAGCTGGAGCGCCACTACGTCGTGACGTCGGGCCAGTGCCCGCAGCGGCCGCTCGAAGTCCGGCATGTCCAGGAAGTCGCTCAGGATCAGGATGATGGCGCGGCGGTGCAGCACGCGCATCAGGTAGTCGAGCGCTACGCGCAGGTCTGTCCAGGCCGAGCTGGGTTGGCAGGCGTAGAGGTCGCGCACGAGCCGGAGCACGTGCCGGCGGCCTTTGCGCGGCGGCACGAACGCTTCGATCCGATCCGTGAACAGCAGCAACCCCACGCGGTCGTGGTTGCGCAGTGCGCTGAAGCCAAGCACAGCGCAGATTTCAGCGGCTAGTTCGCGCTTCGTGCGACCACGCACGCCAAAGCCCTGCGAACCCGACACATCGACGACGAGCAACAGCGTCTGCTCCCGTTCTTCTTCGAAGAGCTTTACGTAGGGGGTGCCCATTCGGGCGGATACGTTCCAGTCGATCGTACGCACGTCGTCGCCGATCTGGTAAGGCCGCACTTCAGCAAAGGTGATTCCCTGGCCTTTAAAGGCCGTATGGTACTCGCCGCCGAAAAGGCTGTCGACCAGCCCACGCGTGCGCACTTCCAGCCGTCGGATCTTCTGAAACAGCTCGCGAGGAATCATGCCCGGGTTCTGTTTTGCCAGAGGCAACGCCCCGCCCGTCGTCCTGTTCACGGGCCGGGGGCTAAAGCAAGCCATCATCAACCGGTGGTCTGCACCTATAAAGCAGCACCAGAACTTTTTGTGCAGGGCATTTCAACGATCGGCAACAAGACAACACGTCTAAAGCTTCTCGAATAGCCACAAGCCTCTGAGATTGGACCAGTAAAATGAAACGAGGTGCTCAAAAATGGCGTCCTCAATTTTCTCTGGTTCGGATGGGGGAAACAGCCGGCTGGCGTGTACAGGCAGTAGCTGGCCAACAGCAGGCCAGCCTGTTGTACCATCCGAATCACCAAACCAAAGGAGGTGTGCGATGAAGCGGTTCTATCACGGCGGACTGACGTTGCTCCTGGCGCTTTCGCTCGCAGCCTGTGACGCACTGCAGAGCGGCAACGAGACGGCGCTCAGCCAAGAGGACGCACAGGCCGTGGCCGAGATTGTGGCGCAGTCGCTGGCCGATCGGAGTGATGGCATGATGACCGACCTGTACGACGCCACGGCTACGTTCGACCAGAACGGCATGTACTACCTGACGGGTAGCGTCGTCTCGAAGAAGGGTGACGAAGTCCAGAGTCCGCGCTACTGGCGCGGTATGCGACGGGACTTCCGCGTCAATTACGACTCGACGACAGGTACACACACGATTTACTTCATCCATGAAGTATCACGCCCTGGTTTTCAGAAGTCCATCGAGACGCAACTTCAGTACGTGTTCAAAGACGGCGCGGGGCAATTCATTGCGCGGCCGCGCGTCGAGCGTGATCGGATCGCCTCGATCGACTTCGAGGGCTTTCGCAAAGGTTCGATGGCGCTTCGGACGCCTTCGGGCAACGAGCGGAGTTCGTCGTTTGAACGCCGGGCCTCCTGGCATGTCGAAGGCCTGGAGACTGAGAGCGATACAATTACGTTCGAGGGGGAGCAGCAGATGGAGGGCGCCCGGCATTTCGTGAACGACAAGGGGCGGAAATTGGAGATGGAGTTTCGGGCGCACCTGGTGACCGACGGACCGGTTTACATCCTCAAACCGTCGGCGACCGATTCGCTGGAACACCTGACCTACGGCACGCTGGCCTACAAGGTGCGGATGGTCAAGCGTACGGGCGACAAGGAGGTGGTGCATGAGGTGGAAGGCACCATCGAGATGAACGGCGACGGCTCAGCGCTGATGCGCTTCTACGGCGTTCCGCAGACCTACCGTATCTTCCTGGGGACCGGCGAGGTGCAGCAGGATTCGTAAGAAAAACCGGGTCGGGGTGTCCGACGGGCACCCCGGCCTTTTACAATGATCAATGATAAAGCGACCGTTCCATAGCGACCGTGACGAGGCGCTGGCCCGGCGGATCGGGCAGCTCCGGGAGGAAGGGCGTCCGCTGGACGCCGATCCGGAGCTGGCCGATGATCTGCTGGGCCGGGTGCTGCTGGCCCTGGCCGACGAGGCGGCCCCGTCCGTGCCGCCGGAGCGAAGCGAGCGGATCTGGCGGCGGATCGCGGTGCAGATGCACCGGCAGGCAGCCGACCGGGTACCGCAGCGCAGGCCGCAGGTTCGCCGCTTGCACTGGCGACGGGCGCTGACCGTGGCGGTGGTGCTGCTGGCAGCTGGTTTGGGTTGGTGGCTGTATGCAGGGAAAGAAAGCGCCCCTGTGCTGGTGGCCATGGCCGAGACTGTGCCTGCGGAGTATACGGCACCGGACGGCTCACAGATCACGCTACGGCCGCATTCGCGGCTCTACAGGCTGGCCGCTTCCGAAACCGTCCTGCGCTACCGTCTGGAAGGGGAGGCGTTTTTCGAGGTGGTGTATCGGCCGGAGCGGCAGTTTCAGGTGGAGGCCGGACCGGTCCGCGTTACGGTGCTGGGTACACGCTTCGACGTGCGCACCTGGGGCGGTGTGGAAGTCTTTCTGGAAACAGGACGGCTACAGGTGGAAGGACCGCAAGGCCAGCAGCAGGTGCTCACCGACGGCCAGCGCAGCCGCCTGACGGCCGACGGACACCTGACCCCGCCGGAGCCTGTGCCAGCCGAAACCTACCTGGACTGGCTGCAGGGACGGCTGACCTTCGCACAGGAGCCGGCCGTGCAGGTGGCCGCCGAGCTGGCGCATCACTTTGGCGTACAGCTTACGCTGCCGGAACCCTACGCATCCCAGACGCTTAGCGGTTCGCTAACGCTCGACAGCCTGCCACAGGTGCTGCGGGATTTGGGACGGGTACTGGGTGGTCGATTTGTCGAGATCGCGCCGAAGCACTACCAGTTCAAAGCCGATTGACCGGTGCATGATGGCGTACATCCCATGTGCCGGACATGATCCGACGGGTACGACAGGGCGGACCCAGCGGTCCGCTACAGGGTAAGGAGGTGGTTGTTTGCCTGGTAGGGGCGCCCCAAAGTGTGCGCCCGTGCTTTCAGCCCGGGAGCAGAAGGCGTGGTCATGGAATATCGCGCACATGCCCCATGATTTCCCGGAAATCGTATAAGATTGCGTACCGGGTGATCCTTCTTGGTCTGCTGGGTCTGGCGGGAATGGTCCAGGCCCAGCCGGTCGTTTATCAGGGAGCCCCGCTCCGCCAGGTGCTTGACGACGTGGCTCAGCGTTGCGGCTATCAGGTGCTCTATCGCGATGCGCTCGTCGAAGGGCGAACCGTTACGCTCCAGACTTCCGAATCCCATCTCATCGAAGCGCTCGCGCGCGAACTAGCCCGCCAGGGCCTTGTGCTGGAGGCTGACACGGCGCGGCGCCAGCTTCTGCTGCTGGAAGCGTCCACCCGCAAAGTCTCGATCGAAGGCCAGGTACGCGACACAGCGACCGGCCTGCCCCTGCCTTACGCGACGATTTTCTGGTGGGTGGATAGCCAGCTTCGGGGCACCATAGCCGATGCCGAAGGGCGGTTTGTCGCAACGGTGGACCTGCCAGCTGGACTCGACTCGCTGACGCTGACCGCCTCGTATGTGGGCTACGCGTCGCAAACCATTTCGCTGGCCGTGAGCGAAACGGCAAGGCCGCTGAAGCTTGCGCTCTCACCCCATACCGAAGCGCTCCCTGCCGTGCTCATCGTGGGAAACGCTGTCTGGCTGGACGGACTCGATACCACCTGGCAGCGGCTGGTGCAGCCCGCGCGGTTTGCACCGCTTGGCGAGCGCGGTGTACTCCGGGCGCTACAGGCCCTGCCGGCCGTCGGTTTGACCATTGGGCTCGATGGCCTGACCGTGCGTGGCAGCCAGACCGACGGCTTCCAGGTCCTGCTCGACGGCGTGCCCGTTTATCACCCGTCCCATCTGTTCGGTCTCTTCGATGCCTTCAACCCGGACGCCCTGCAGGCCGTCGGTTTCTTCTACGACGTAGCGCCGGTCACCTACGCCGCACCACCCGGGGGAACGCTTGCCTTCGTGACCCGCAGCGGCAGCTACCAGCGCCCTCGGAGCGTGGCCGGCGTGAGTAACGTGGCCGGACGCCTGTTGCTGGAAGGACCGGTGGGCCGCTTGGGAAGCTGGCTGCTGGCCGGACGCCGCTCGCTGCTGGACGTGCTCGCCTGGCCCGGCAACGACCAGATCGTGGCCTTCGGCCTCGACGTGGCGCGTCCAATCGGACCACTGCCTCCCCTGGTAACCGACCTGGAGGCCAGCCTGCTGGAGCTGGGACCTTCGGCCGCCACGTTCTACGATCTGCACGCCAAGCTCCGGCTCGAAAGTGGACCAGCGCGCCTGTCGCTGAGCGGCTACCTGGGCGGAGACAACGCCCGCCAACAGGCACAGCGCCTGATGCCCCAGTGGGATGCGCGCCCTACCAATTTTGAATGGATAGACGTTGAAACCCGGCAGCGCTGGACTAACCGCACGGCCAGCGTCCAACTCGCCTATCGGCTAAGTTCGGCCCTGCGCTTAGAGACACTACTGGCAACCACCGCCTACAAAAGTAGCTACACGAAAGACGATTTTCTGTATGCCTTCACCGGCGGTGGGCTCCAGAAGCTATTCCGGCGGCTGGCACCGTTTGCCTACACAAACGCACTGCACGAATGGCGCTGGGAGCAGACGCTGCAGCTGGCACAGGATGCCGGCTACTGGACGCTGGGCTATACATTGCAGCATCTGGACCTTTCCTACGAAGAGCGCTCGGCCGTTCGTAAACACCCCTTTGATGAAAAGCAGCGGGCGCTCCAGACAGACGCCTTTCTGCAGTACGAAGGACGTACGAGATCGCTATGGAAGGCGCTGGCTGGACTCCGTTTGCATACTTTTTCGACGGGACCGTACGTCCGCCTCTCACCCCGACTCCAGTTTACGCTGCACCCTGAAGGCACCTGGTCGGTCGGGGTTGGCTTTAGCCGGAATTATCAGTTTGTGCACCACGTGGCTTTTGAAAACATGACCAGCATGGGCGTCTGGCTGCTGACCGGACGAAACCAGCCGCCAACCGTGGTGAACAACCTGAGCGCAGGCGTGCAGCTTCGGCCCGGACGCACGCGCCTGCAGCTTGAGGTTTACGCCCGGCGCTTTGCGAACGTGTGGCAGCACGAAGTCGTGGCGCCTTTCTTCCTGATCACCCGCGATCACGAAACAACGACCCCCTGGCTCACCGGTGCGCGAAGCCGAGCCTATGGGCTGGAAGCATTGCTGGAGCAGCCGCTCGGGCTGCTCCGGGCCACGCTGGCCTATACGCTGGGTCGCGTCGAGCTGGCCCACGACGCGCTGAACGGCGGTGCTTGGTATCCGGCTCCCTGGGACCGGCGTCATCAGCTTCGCGCCTACCTGGACGTGCCGCTCTGGCCAGGCAGTACGTTTACGATGGCGTGGTTTTCGGCGTCCGGTCCGCCCAATACCGAGCACTATACAGATCTGGCGCAACCGGAGCGACTGGGACCCTATCATCGCATGGATCTGACGCTGACAAGCCGCTATCGGACGCCTTTCGCCACAGCCGAACTACGGCTAGGGATATTCAACCTGTTTGATCGCGCCAATCCCTGGTACCGCGCGCCTACGCTCGTGCTGGTCGGGGAACGCCTGCCCCGACGTTTTGCCTTCGTGCCAGTCGACGTGTACGACCTGGGCTGCCAAGCTTCATTCGAGTTGGTGCTACACTTCTGAAGGGCGGGCAGGTCTGATATGATTCTCGGGGAATCCCCTGGACCACGCCCCATTGCCCGGGCTGGAAGCACGGGCGCACACGGCGGTGCGCCCCTACCGGACAAAATTTCTACCTTGTAGGGGCGGACCCCTTGTGTCCGCCCTGTTGTGTCTGCTCGTGTTCAGGCACGAAGCGAGGCGCCGGCTTACCAGATCACTCCTTCGCTTCCTGGACAGGTTCTACACAAATTTCAGGCAGGATTCCCGATAAATTTAACCGCGAGCCTTTCCGGCCGATACACTCTTAGAAGTCTGTTTGAACAATGGGCCAGTTTGAACGATGCGCCTTCAACCCGGTGGCCATCTGCTGGGCGTGCTGTTGCTGATGGGGGATCGACCGCTGCTGGCAGCGCACGAAGACGCCGCCATGGAGACAAGCTGGCAACTAACCCTGGCGTGGCAATGGACGCGCTGAAATCCTGGCTCTTTTTCTGTTCATTGCTGCTACTGGGCGGTGCAGGCTTCTCAGGGACCGGAACGGATCAGTCGGTACCGCTAGAAAAAGTCCGGGCTGCCCGAATCAAAGCGGCGTTTCTTTACCATTTTGCTCAGTTCAGCACCTGGCCGGAGGAAGCGTTCCCCGATGCAGAAACGCCCATCCGGCTGTGCATTCTGGGGGAAGATCCTTTTGGAAGTGCGCTGGAGCAAGTTCGGGGCAAAACCGTCCACAACCGGCCCTTGGAAATCCGCCGTCTACCTGCCGGCACCTCGGCTCAGGGATGTCACCTTGTGTTTATGGGACCGATGCCGGTCCAGGTGCTGAAGGCTTCACTGGCGCAGCTGCAGCATCAACCGGTGCTGACGATCGGAGAAGGAGAAGATTTTCTGAAGCAGGGAGGCATCGTGCGGCTGGTGGAAGAGAAGAACCACGTGCGATTTGAAATAAACGTCATGGCGGTCCGCCGGGCAGGCCTGCAGTTGAGCGTCCGTCTGCTTCGGCTGGCCCGAATCTACGAGGAAGCAGGATGAAGCTCGTAGATCGTTGTTCGCTCAAGAAGCAGCTGATTTTGATCGTGCTTTGGACCTGCACGGTCATTCTACTGCTGAACGGGGCGCTGTTCGCCGTTTACGACCTGGCCCAGTTTCGGCGCGAGAAGGCACGCGAACTGGAGGTGCTGGGGCGCATGCTGGCTGAGCACAGCGTGGCACCGCTGGTCTTTCAGGACGCGCGGGCGGCATCTGAGGTGCTGGAAGGGGTGCGCAGCATCCCCGACGTGAAGATTGCCGCGCTGTACACGGCCGATGGTAGACCGTTTGCCTGGTACCTCGGTGGTGTCTCCCCGACAGCATTGCCCACGCGGCTTCCGGCTTCCAGAAGAGACCTGGAAACACTCCGTCACGTGGAGCCCGTGCACTGGGAAGGACAGACGCAGGGCTACGTGTACCTGCAAGCGAACCTGCGGGGCTGGCAGAATCGCATGATGCACTATGGCTCCGTGGGCGGTAGCGTCATCCTGCTGTCTTTGGGCATCGGTATGATCCTGGTGGCGCTGTTGCAGCGCCGAATCACGCACCCGCTGGACCAGCTGCGGCAGGTGGCGCGCTCGGTGGCCGAAATGCACGACTACTCGGTGCGGGTGCCGGTCGAAGGTCCTGTAGAACTCCGGGAGCTGGCTGCCACCTTCAACGAAATGCTGACGCAGGTGCAGGAGCATCAGGCGGTGCTGGTAGCGGCCAAAGAAGCCGCCGAGGAGATGGCCCGCCTGAAGAGTACGTTCCTGGCAAACATGAACCATGAGATCCGCACGCCGCTGGCCGCCATTCTGGGCTATGCGCAGATCTTGGAGGAGGAACTGAACGATCCGATGCAGCGCGAGATGACGCAGGTCATCAAACAGAGTGGGCAGCGGCTGCTCGACACGCTGGACGCGTTGCTGTACATGTCGTGCCTGGAAGCCGGCACTTTGCGCGTGCGGCATCAGGACCTGGATGTGGTGGCTGCCACGCGCACGGTGGTCGATGAGCTGGCCCTGCTGGCCCGTGACAAAAAGCTGGATCTTACGGTGCAAAGCAGCGAGCCTGCCCTGATTGCCTGCGTGGACGAAGGACTCTGGGAAAGGCTGGTCAAAAACCTGGTGCACAATGCCATCAAGTTTACTGAAGAAGGCGGGGTGACTGTGCTGCTGGAGGGTGATGCAGATACCGTACAGTTGCAGGTGGTCGACACGGGGATTGGCATTCCGGAAGAACTGCAGTCGGTCATCTTTGAGGAGTTCAGGCAGGCATCCAGTGGGCTTTCGCGCGACTACGAAGGTAGTGGGCTGGGCCTGACCATCGTGCAGCGTATTGTACGCCTGTTGAACGGGCAGATTTATGTGGAGAGCCAACCTGGGATCGGCAGCGTCTTTACCGTGATCATTCCGCGTTGCCGGTCCGAAGCGGCTGTAAACCGTGTCGAAACAAGCAGTATGTCGCAGCGGCAGGTTTAGCCGCCGTGCTCGCGCAAGGCCAGGCGGATGAGTTCTTCGGCCGACTGGATGCCCGGATGTTCGCGGAGCACCTTACGCAGGCTGCGTTCGGCAGCTGCACGGGGCAGGCCTAGCGCCTCCAGCGCTGCCAGCGCATCGGCACGGGCCTGTGCGCGCACATCGTCGATGCCCGTAGGTGTCAGTTCGGCCAAATCCAGCAGCGCCAGCCGGTCGCGCAGCTCCACGATCAGCCGTTCGGCCAGCCGTTGTCCCACGCCGGGAATGCGCTTTAGGGTTTGCGCATCGCCCGTCGTGACTGCTTCGTGAATCTGCACGGGAGAAAGTGCCGATAGCGCCGCCAGCGCCAGCCGGGGACCGACGCCTGATACGCCCAGCAGCACCTCGAACAGCGTGCGTTCGGCCTCGGTCGCAAATCCGAACAGCAGCGCCGCATCTTCCCGGACGTAATAGTGCGTCAGCAGATGCACCGGGGCCCCAACTTCCGGCAACACCTCATAGGTGGACGTAGGAATCAGAAGCCGGTAGCCCAGCCCGTGGACGTCCACCACCACCTCCGTCAGCTTTTTGGTCACCAGCTTGCCCGACACGTAGGCGATCATGACGCGCGCTCCGACTGGGTCTGGAGAGCTGCCCTATGATTGCGGCGCACTTCTTCGAGCACAGCCCGGTTCCAGCGCATGACGATAGGCAGGCGGCGTCCGATGCCAAACGCCTTGCCCGTTACGCGCAGACCTGGCGGCGTCTGGCGTCGTTTATACTCATTGCGGTCCACGCGGCGCAGGATGTCGGCCACCAGTGTGCGATCGAATCCCGTGGCTGCTACGATCTCATCGACCTCCTCTCGGCGTTCGATGTAGCGCTGCAGAATCACATCCAGCACTTCGTAAGGGGGCAGCGAATCGGTATCTTTCTGGCCCGGACGCAGTTCGGCTGAGGGGGGCTTGGTTAAGGTGCGTTCGGGGATCGCGGGGCGAGCCGCTTGTGCGTTGAGGTAGTGGGCCAGGCGATAGACCTGCGTCTTGTACACATCGGCCAGCACGGCCAGCCCTCCGTTTGTGTCGCCGTAGAGCGTCACGTAGCCGACGGCCATTTCGCTTTTATTGCCCGTCGAAAGCAGCAAATAGCGGAATTTGTTCGATAAAGCCATGAGCGTGATGCCACGCACGCGCGCCTGGATGTTCTCCTCCGTCACGTCTTCCGGCAGGTCGTCGAAGATCGGCTGCAGCATTTCCCCAAAGGCATCGACGGCTGGCATGATCGGAATGATGTGAAACGTAATGCCGAGGTTTTCGGCAAGCTGGCGAGCGTCTTCCACCGATTCGGGCGAGGAGTACTTCGAGGGCATGGCCACCCCGACGACGCGCTCCGGTCCCAACGCAGCAACGGCCAGCGCGCAGGTGACGGCCGAGTCGATCCCGCCGGAAAGTCCAAGTACCACTTTTTCAAAGGCCCCGGTCTTGTAGAAATAGTCCCGGATGCCCAGCACCAGCGCATCGTGCAGGTCTTCGATCTCGGTGCGCTGGTGTATATAGGGAGCGTAGCGAGCCTCGGTGTCCCAGATCAACAATGCTTCTTGAAACGAAGGTGCACATAGTAGGATGGAGCCGTCAGGGGCATGAACCCGGCTGTCGCCGTCGAAGATCAGTTCGGTGTTGGCGCCCACCTGATTCACGTAGACGAACGGCACGCCGTGCTCGCGGCAGATGCCCTCGATGATCCGGCTGCGCTCGTCGTGCTTGCCCAGCGAGAAGGGGGATGCGCTGATGTTGACGAACAGGTCGATGCCCTGAGCCGCCAGTTCGTCGATCGGGTTCTCGTCATAGAGATGGTAGGGGGCCCAATCCTCGTTGTTCCACATGTCCTCGCAGATGTGCAGTCCGATGCGCAGGCCGCGCCACGTGACGACCGGCTGGGGAGGACCGGGCTCGAAGTAGCGGTATTCGTCGAATACGTCGTAGGTGGGCAGCAGCCGCTTCGGGACGCGGGCCACGATGCGTCCGCCTTCCAGCAGCAGGGCCGCGTTGAAGAGCCGTTTGCCCACCGGGTTTTCGTTGCGGATCGGTGCGCCCAGAATCACGCCCAGTTCAGGGGGGACCTCCAGGGCGATGGTTTCGACCGTATGGGCAACGGCCTCGATGAAGGCGGGCATGTCGAGCAGGTCCTGCGGAGGGTAGCCCGCCACACACATTTCAGGGAAGATGACCAGTTCGGCGCCCTGGCGATAGGCCTGGTGCGCGAAGTCCACAATCTTGCGGCGGTTGCCCTGTAGGTCTCCAACGATCGGATTGATCTGCGCCAGCGCGATTTTCATGGACGCCTGCGCTTCAGGTTACGGCTACAACGCCGCAGGACACGCCGCACGCGCACGCTGCGTTCCCGACGTCAAGAGGCGCGGCGCACAGAAGACGCCTCCAGTTCGGCCAGCAGCTCAGGAAGATCGTCGGTGCGGACAAGAAGGTAACGAGCGCCGCGCTCGCGCAGCAGCGCGCCATGCGTCTCGGCGTCCAGATAAGGCGGAATAACCCCGATGGGCAGGACGCTGGCCGCCTGGGCGGCAATCATGTCGTCGACCGAGTCGCCTAAGTAGACGGCTTCGGAGGGTGTGATCGGCATCCCGACAGCCTCGAGCATAGCCAATGCTCGCTGAATCGGGTATGGGTCGGGCTTACCCCGGCCGTCCTGGTGTTCCATGGCCACCAGTAGCGGAAAGTAGGGTTGCCAGCCGAAGCGCTCGATCGTCCAGCGCGCCTCGGCTTCGGGCCGACCTGTGACGATCCCCATCAGGTAACCCAGCTGGCGCAGGTGCTGGAGCGTCTGCGTCTGAATCAGGGGCGGTTCCTGGGCAATGAAGCCATCCCAGTGCTCGCCCCGGTAGCGCCGCTGGAACTCCTGCACCACCCGGCTGAAGGGCACCTGCATGCCGATGTCCAGAATGATCGTGTGCGTCAGCTTCCAGTCGTCGTTGAAGCCGCCGGCGTTTTTGTAGCGCTGAATGGTGGCGGGAGTGATCTTGCGTCCCGTAAAGTGCTCGACCGTCTCTTCGATGGCGCGCCGGTAGGAGCGCGATACGTCCACCAACACGCCGTCCATATCGAACAGAATAACTTTGATCCGCGAGGGCATGATTTATTAGGCAGGTTAGTGGGTTTCCTCGGTGTTCCGGGCGTCGATGCGGGCCAGCAGCGCTTCGACGGCTGCCCGGAGCTGGGGATCCTCGCCCCGCGCTTTGCTGTCGGGTGCTTCCTCAACGAGGATGTCGGGTATGGCTGGACCGTTCTCCATGTTGGTGTCGTCGGCGTAGACGAACCAGCCGCGGAATGGCAGGCGGACGAACGACCCATCGAGGAGTCCCACCCCGCCGGTCGAAATGACCGCGCCAAAGGTGGGTACGCCTACCAGCGGTCCCAGTCCCAGGTTTTTGAAGGCGTGGGAAAAAATCTCGGCGTTGGAGAAACTGTTCTGGTTGCAGAGGGCAGCCACCGGTTTCGTCCAGGCTGCAAAGGGCAACCGTTCGCCGAAGGGGTAGTGGGCGCGGAAGGCGCGGCGATGGGGCAGATCCAGCTGTTCGGCAGCCCCGCGTGGGATCGTGTAGGCATGGCGGCGAACGGTTAGCACCGTAAGCAGGTAGTCGGTTGTCCAGCCACCCCCATTGTAGCGCACGTCGATGATCAGACCTTCCTTGCCCTGACCGCTGGCTACCAGTTCGCGCTCGAAACGCTCGAAGCTGGGCCAGTTCATGCCCTGCACATGGATGTAGCCCAGACGGCCGTTGCTGTAGCGCTCGGTCAGCGCACGTCGCATGGCCACCCATTCTTCGTAGAGCGCCTCGCTCAGAGAAGCAACCGGGCGAATGATCACGGTGTGGGTCTGGCCGTCTGGTGCGCGCACCGTCAGCTGCACGCGCACGTCCACTTTGTCGACCAGCAGGCGATAGAAGTTGTCCACCTCGGTTACGGGCATGCCGTCGACGGCCGTGATGATCTCCCCTACATGCAGGCGACTTTCCTCCCGATCGGCCGGTGAGCGCGGCACGACATGCCGGATGCGCACGCCTTCCGGCACGGGCTCGACCTCCACGCCCAGCAGGCCGGTACGCTCACGCTGCGTCTCGACCCGATCTGGCCCGGAGATGCCCAGGTGGCTGGCGTTCAATTCGCCGAGCATCCAGGAAAAAACGTCCCGAAAATCCCGATTCGTGGCCGCCTGCAACGCCCAGGGCAGGTATTTGTCATGGAGTGCCTGCCAGTCGACGCCGTGAAACTGTGGATCGTAGAAGTCCTGCGCCAGCGTGCGCCAGGCTTCCTCAAAGATCTGGCGGCGCTCTTCGCGATAGTCGATCTCCATGCGCGCTTCAAAGCGCAGCGTCTCCGAGCGGCCACCCTCTGGGTTGAGCCGCACGAGCTGGCCCGAGGGCCGCAGGAAGAACAGGTACTTACCGTCACGGCTGAGCCGCACCTGACGGGGATCCGTGCCGTTCTCGGTGAGGCGCTTCAGCTCGGATCCGTCCCAACGGATGCGGTAGAGGTCCACCTCGGCTTCGTAATCCTGCGTGCGGCCACTCCGATTGGCCACGAAGTAGAAGGTTTCGCCATCTTTCGAGACGGCCAGCTCAGCCTCATTACCGGGCAGGGCGGTCACGCGGCGCAGCCGCTCGTGGATACGCTCTAGGTCAATCTGGATGGGGCCAGTGAGCGTGTCGTGATGTTTGCGATCGGTCTGCTTTTCGAGAGCCTCCCACTCTTCTTCGGTGCGTTCCCAGTCGGCCCGACGTAGCCAGGCAAACCACACGTCCACATCCCCGGAGCTGCGCGATGACAAAAAAGCGAGTTTGGAGCCGTCGGGACTCCAGACCGGGTGGGTGTCGGGTTTGGGGTGCTGGCTGACGTTGGTGGGTGGGTGGCTTCCGTCGATGGGCTGGATGTAGATTTCTGTATTGAAGTCGAGGTCGGGCAGGCTGTAAGCAATCCAGCGGCTGTCGGGGCTCCAGGCGATGTCTTCGGGGGTGGCCCAGTCCTCGAGCAGCGTGCGCGCGGTTTGAAGGCGGTCGCCTTCTATGCGGGCCAGCAGCAGCGTGCCACGTCCCCGACGAAACACGAGATGACGGCCGTCCGGCGCAACGACCGGTTCGCGTTCGTCTTCTGGCGTGTCGGTTAGGCGCACGACGGTGTGCGTGAGGCTTTCAAACAGATCGGACGTCTTCGCGTCGGCTGCCCGCAGCAAGTACAGGTCGTACTGGCCAGCGCGGTCCGAGGTGAACACAAGCGTCGTGTCGTTAAGCCAGGCGGGTTCACGGTCGCGCCAGGGATGGCGCGTCAGGCGCACCGTACGCGGGTCGTCGGGATCGTTGCGGCGCAGGAACAGCTCGCCACGGACGACGAAAGCGACATACCGACCGTCGGGCGAGAGCGCGTATTCGGTGGCATCGGACGTGAACGTGCGGCGTTCCACTGGGTCGAAATGCTCGTCGTAGGGGACCTGGATTTCCAGGCGGGTTGGTTTGCCTTCGGGAAGCATGAGCACGTAGAGATCGGTCTGGCGCTCGAAGGCAATGGTCTGGCCATCAGCACTGACCGTGAAGTAGCGGACGCCGTCGCCCTCAAAACGGGTGAGCTGTTCCGGAGCACCCTGCGGCGAGCCGTCTTCGCGCAAGGACAGACGGTACAGGTTGTAGGTACCGTCGCGCTCACTGATGAACAGCAGCGTGCGGGGTCCAGCCCAGGCTGGCAGGTAGTCGTTGCCGTCGAAGTCGGTCAGGCGACGGAAGATGCGATGTTGCAGGTCAAATAGCCAGAGGTCGCGATTGGCCGAACCGCGGTAGCCTTTGCGCCAGGTGGCGTTGGCGCCGCGCTCGAAGGCCAGAAAACGGCCATCCGGCGAGAGCGTGGCCTGAAAGCCTGTGGCGTCAAGAATACGTACCGGAGTGCCGCCCGTATCGGGAATGGCGTGGATTTCGGCCTCGCGTTCGACCTGGACGAAAAGCCGGCGTGTCTGGAAAAGCAGACGGCCGTCGCGCGTCCAGTCGGTCAGCATATCATCAGCCGAATGGTAGGTGAGGCGGCGGGGTGGGTTGCCGACCAGGTCCATGACAAACAGGTCGTCGTGGCCGTAGCGGTCGCTGGTGAAGGCAATGCGGCGGCCGTCCGGACTCCAGCGCGGGTAGGCCTCGTAGGCTGGGTGGACGGTGAGCCGCTGGGCCATGCCACCAGTGACCGAGACCAGCCACAAGTCTCCCTGATAGGAGAAGACGATCTGCTGGCCAAAAGGATCAATGGCAGGGTAACGGGGAAATGGTTGGGGATGGAAGGTCAGCAGCGCGAGCAGTAAAACGAGCAGGCTTCCCATCGGCCAAACTTCTGGATCATTACCGGAATATTGCAAAATACAAAAAAACTCGCCGGAAGCGCTTTTTGCTTTTTGAATTCAACAAAAAAAGAACCCCGCCCTAAGGCGGGGTCCCCTGTAGCGTGGCCAGAGGTGCTCAGGAGTTCATCGTAATCAGGAACTCGTCGTTGCTACGCGTGCCCCGCATCTTCTCCAGCAGGAAGGTCATGGCCTCGACCGGTTCCATGTCCGCCAGAATCTTGCGGAGGAGCCAGATGCGATGCAGTTTCGCCTCAGGAATGAGCAACTCTTCACGGCGCGTGCCCGATTTGATCAGGTGGATGGCCGGAAAGATACGCCGGTCGGCCAGCTGTCGGTCGAGCACGAGCTCCATGTTGCCGGTTCCCTTGAACTCCTCAAAGATTACTTCGTCCATGCGGCTGCCCGTCTCAATCAGCGCCGTGCCGATGATCGTCAGCGAGCCGCCTTCTTCGACATTACGGGCCGCGCCGAAGAACCGCTTGGGACCGCGCAGCGCGCCGGCTTCGATCCCACCCGAAAGCGTCTTGCCGGTGCTGGGCGTGACCGCGTTGTGCGCGCGGGCCAGCCGCGTAATCGAGTCGAGCAGGATTACCACATCCTGCTTGGCCTCGACCAGCCGCTTGGCCTTCTCCAGCACGATGTCGGCCACCTCAACGTGCCGCTCCGGATCCTGGTCGAACGTCGAGGAGATCACCTCGGCCTTGACGTTCCGTTCCATGTCGGTGACCTCCTCCGGACGCTCGTCTACCAGCAGAATGATCAGGTAGACCTCTGGGTGGTTCGTCGTGATGGCGTTGGCAATCTTCTGGAGCAGGATGGTCTTGCCCGTCTTGGGCGGAGCTACGATCAGTCCGCGTTGCCCTTTCCCGATCGGTGCAAACAGATCCAGGATCCGGGTGCTGTATTCGTTGGGGCTGGTTTCCAGCCGGATCTGCTCGGTTGGATAGAGCGGCGTGAGGTAGTCAAAGCTTTGCCGCTCTTCCATTTCCTCGGGCAGCCGGCCGTTGACTTTGTGCACCTGAATCAACGCGAAAAAGCGTTCGCCTTCTTTGGGCGGCCGCACCAGGCCTTCGATCGTGTCGCCCAGGCGCAGGCTAAAGCGCTTGATCTGGGAGGGCGACACATAGATGTCATCAGGGCCAGGCAGGTAGTTGTAATCAGGGGAGCGCAGAAAGCCGTAGCCGTCGGGCATGATCTCTAACACCCCGCTTTTGATGATCATGCCCTCCAGCTCGGTCTTGTTGGGATCGTAATTGACCATGTAAGCGGGGCGCCCCTCGTAGATGCGGCGCCGGCGCTCGTCCCAGTCAGCATAACGCGTCTCGATGCGGGCGCGCCGACCGCGACGCTCGCGCCAGGAGCGTCGATCTTCACGGATGGTTTCGGCTGGCGCTTCCGTCGCCAGGGCTTCGGCTTCGACGATCTGGTCTTGAGCGTCTTCGGTCGCCACTTCAGCCTTTTCCTCCTGTGGGGCGACGTCAGTAGATTCCGGCGTCTTGGCAACCCGCTGCGCTGCTCCGTTCGGGCCCCCGGCTTCCGCTTCCGCCTGGGCTTCCAGAATGCGATAGATCAGGTCCTGCTTGCGAAGCGTCGAGTATCCCGTGAGACCCAGTTTACGGGCCAGTTCGCGCAGTTCGCCGATCTTTTTTGCCTGAAGTTCGGAGATCTTCATGAGAGAAGCACTGGTTTGGAATACTAAGGAAAGCTCCGCGTGGTAGGCTAAAGGTTTTGTTTTTATCTGCTAGGATTCGGGGGGCTTTACAGTCTGTGGTCGGCCTGCTGAGAAAGGCAGACCCGCAGGCAGGCTGGGATCCGCGCGACCACTTGCAGCAAAATTAGAATCTTCTCGCAGAAAGTCAAAGAGAAATCCCAAGCATTTCGGAAAAATTTAACGCAATCAACTTCAGGCTTCTGCTGCACCCCCGGCGATGGGGTGGCTGATTTCAGACGTTGTGGCCTATCCGCACCAACCGACGTCTGCAGCAGCGGCGTTTTGCCAGAAGCCCAGTGGAAGAGCGGCCACTACCTGATGCGAGCCTGTGATTAACAGCACATCGTCTGCCCGCAGCCGCTCTTGAAAGAACTGCCAGCCAGAAGCGACGGTTCCGATGCCCGGCACCTGACCACCAGCCTGATGCACCATAGCAACCAGTTCGACGGTCGACCAAGCGCGTGGACTTTCGAGGGCGGCAACGTATACGGCAAAGCCAGCCCGGACCAGTTGTACGGCCATCGTTTGGGCATCTTTATCGCGCAGGGCGCTCCAGATCGCATACCGGCGGCCGATGCCAGGGGGATGCAGCACGTCGATGGTTTCCAGCACGGCCGCCAGACCATCCGGGTTGTGTGCCACGTCGGCCACGACCAGCGGCTGCGTCTGCAACACATCGAACCGACCGCGTAGGCCGCTTAGTTGTCGGACGGCGCGCAAACCTTGACGGATGGGCTGAGGATCCTCCAACACCTCAGGCAGCGTCAGCTCGGCCGCCCGGATCGCCAGCAGCGCATTGGCGATCTGGTACCGACCGGGCAGCCCTACCTCTAGGTCTTCGTAACGGCGCAGCGGCGTCCGGGCTGTCAGCCGCATGGAGGCAATGCCCGGATTCATCTGCTCCAGGAGAACTTCTTCCAAGAGGTAGTGCAAAGGAGCCTGCCGGAGGGCTGCGATTTCACGGATAACGGCCAATGCTTCGGGTTGCGTAGCGCCTGTGAGCGCGGGCACGCCCGGTTTGATGATGCCAGCCTTTTCACGCGCGATCGCCTCGATCGTCTCGCCCAGAATGTCCGTATGATCCAATCCAATCGAAGTAATTACAGCCAGGCGGGGTTGCACGACGTTCGTGGCGTCGAGCCGTCCGCCGAGCCCCACCTCCACCACGGCCAGGTCCACCTGCTGCTCGGCAAAGTACAGAAAGCTGAGCGCCACCGTGGCCTCAAAAAAACTGGGCTGCACCTGCTCGAAAAGCGGGCGGCAGCGGGTTATGGCCTGCTCCAGCCACGTCGTGGGGGCTGGGATGCCGTCGATGCGCATGCGCTCGCTCACGTGCCAAAGGTGCGGCGAGGTGTGTAGACCCACCCGGTAACCGGCGGCCCGGGCGATGGCTGCCAGCAGCGAGGCCGTCGATCCCTTGCCGTTTGTGCCGGCAATGTGCACGCATGGATAGGCCCGATGCGGCGCACCCATGGCCGCCAGCAACGCCTCCATGCGTTCCAACCCCGGCCGGTAGGCAGCACAACCCTGATCTGCAAAGCGGGGCAACGATAGCAGGTAATGCAACGCCTCCATTTGTTATAGAATTGTTGTAACAAGTTTTTTTATGTCTGCTTTGCAATTTGGGCTTGAAAGTAGCCCGGTCGGTAGTGTAACATTTCGAAAGTCTTTGCCACGCATGTACACCCAAGCTTTATAGCCTTTATCAAAAAACGGAGGAAAGTCTATGCGTGCTTTGCGTTTACTCCTGGTGCCGGCGCTGATTGTGCTGGCCGGCTTCTGGCAGCCGACCGAAGCGCCGAAGGCGCCCACAGGCAAGGTCCTTAGCTGGACGATCGACAAGGCGCACAGCTCGATCGGGTTCCGGGTCCGCCATCTGGGGATCAGCTTCGTGAACGGCTTCTTTGAAGACTACGATGCCACGTTGCAGTTCGACCCGAACGACCTGAGCACCCTGAAGGCGACCGCCACCATTCGCGTAGCCAGCATCAACACGGGCATCGAGCGGCGCGACAATCACCTGCGCTCGCCCGATTTCTTCGACGCCGAGAAGTATCCGCAGATCCGCTTTGTCAGCAAGGAGGTGCGTAACATCCAAGGCAATCGATTCCAGCTCGTGGGCGATCTGACGATCAAGGATGTGACGAAGGAGGTGGTGCTGGACGTGGAGTTTCTGGGAACGGCCCAGGGCATGCAGGGCGAGCAGCGGGCGGCTTTCACGGCCCGCGGCACGATCGATCGCTTCGATTACGGCCTGCAGTGGAACCGGCTCACCGAGGCCGGGGGTGTGGTGGTGGGACGTGAGGTGATGCTGCAGATCGACATCGAGGCCGTGCAGGAAGGCGCCTGAGTTTTCCGACGGCCCCGGACGTGCTGGCCCGGCCCACTTCGGTGGGCCGGGCTTTTCTGCAGGCGACGAACCCACCTGCACCTCGGGCGTTGCACCTGGCAATCTGCTGCACCAACGATCGGAGCACGCGCATGGCCGTTCGGTTTGGCATTCTGGTATTTCCGGGCTCCAACTGCGACCACGATGCCTACCATGCTGTCAAGCACGTGGCCGGGCAGGAGGCCCGCTTCATCTGGCACAAAGAAACCAAGTTGGGAGATGTGGATGTGGTGATCGTGCCCGGCGGCTTTTCATACGGCGACTACCTACGGCCGGGCGCCATCGCCCGCTTCTCCCCGATCATGCAGGACGTGATCCGGTTTGCCCGTGAGGGTGGACCGGTCATTGGCATCTGCAACGGATTTCAGGTGCTTTGCGAAAGCGGCTTGTTGCCTGGCGTACTGTTGCGTAATGCGTCGCTGCGCTTCGTCTGCAAGTATGTGCATGTCCGCGTGGAGCAGACCGATACACCCTTCACGAACGCGCTGCGGTCCGGCCAGGTGCTGCGCATTCCGATCGCACATGGCGAAGGTAACTACTTTGCCCCGAAGGAGGTACTCGAACGCCTGGAGGCGAACGGTCAGGTGGTGTTCCGCTACTGTGAGCCGGACGGGCGCATCACCGAGGCCGCCAATCCCAACGGTTCGGCGCACAACATTGCTGGCATTGTGAACACGCAGCGCAATGTGCTCGGCATGATGCCGCATCCGGAGCGCTGCGTGGAGGCGCTGCTGGGTAGCGAGGACGGACGGGGCATCTTCCAGTCGCTCATTCGGCACGTAGCTGGTGTTTCGGTCTGAGCGCTACACGAGCCAGACCAAAAGCAGGGCGGGCAGCGTGTAGAGCAGCAGGCCAATTAGGATGGGGCGGCGGAGATCTGAGGCGCCCAGCGTCCAGACCAGCCCGGCTTTGATGAAGGTGTTGGCGACGGTGGCCAAAATCACAGAGCGAGCAGCGATCTCGAGCGGCAGACCGGATGCCGTGCGGGTAAGCTGTGCGACCGAGAGCACTACGGCGTCGCTGTCGGCCGCACCACCGATTAGGCTGGAGGCGTACAGTCCCGAAGCGCCCAGGTAGAGCCGGGCTGTGTTGGCCAGCAGCAGGATGAGCGCATATAGCAGGCCAAAGAGCAGCGCCGGCTTTAGTTCGAACGGGTTTTTCAGCGGGGCTTCGGCGTCGGAAGGGCGGGGCAGCCGATGGCGATACAGGAAAACGCTGTAGGCAGCGCCGAGCAACAGCGAAGCACCCAGCGGCAGGGCTGTCGCTTCAAGCAACGCGGGAGCCAGCACAGCCAGAATGAGCGCCAGGCGCACAACCATGGCAGCCCAGGCCAGCAAGATGGCGGCGGCTACGGTAGACGCCAGATGGGGCCACTCATGGCTGCGGCGAGCCATGCTGAGCGTCAGCGCCGTACTGGATGCCAGCCCGCCCATCAGGCCGGTCAGGCCAAGTCCGCGACGGGCGCCGAGCGCCTGCGTGAGCACGTAGCCTAAAAAGCTGATGGCTGAGATGAACACGACCATCAGCCAGATCTCGCGCGGCATGAGCACGTCGAACGGGGGAGGCCCGTAGCTGCGATCGGGGAGTAGCGGGAGCAAGACCACCGTGATCAGGCCGAACTTTAACGTGGCGTAAACGTCTTCGCGCGAGATACGCTCGGCCAGCAGGCGCGTCTGCGGTTTGAGCGTGAGCAGCCAGGTCAGGCCCACGCCCAGCGCAGCGGCCAGCACCAGCCGGTCCAGGTAGCAGAGCAGGCCTATCAAGAACGTCAGCAGGCCGGCCATCTCGGTGGTCAGGCCAATGTCGCCACGTTGCGCGCCAATATAATGAGCTACGGTCAGCAGGGCGCCCACCGCCGCCAGCGTGAGCAGCACGACAAAGGGGGATTGCACCAGATCGGCCGCCAACCCGGAGGTGGCGCCCAGCAGGCTGATGAGCGTGAAGGTGCGGGCACCGGCAAACAGCCCAGCACGGGCATTTTGCTCCTGGCGGTGGGCAAATTCACGCTGCAGACCCACCATCAATCCAATAGCCAGCGCAGTTCCCAGCCGAAGTGCCAGCGCGGCAAACGTCGTGGGCGTTTCCATTTCCATGGAGCCCAAGATACGACAGCGGAATCGAATCCGAAGTGTCCGTTCCGGCGTTGAGCGATCACTTTAGATTGGCTTTTTGAGAACCACCACTTTTTTCGATGTTCCTGGAGACGCCCTGGACGACGCTGCTGATTCTGATCAACCTGCTGGTGAGCAGCTATGCGCTGTTGATTGATCCGTCGCTGATCGATCGCTGGTCGTTTCGTCCGTTGCACATCCTGCGCGGCCGCGAATACTACCGAATGATTACGGCTGGGTTTGTGCACGTGGGCTGGGCCCACCTGGCCTTTAACATGATTACCCTGTTCTTTTTCGGGCGCCCCATGGAGGTGCTGATGGGGCCTGTGCGCTTTCTGCTCATTTACTTCGGGGCCGAGCTGGCTGGGCATGGCCTTTCGCTCTGGCTGCATCGCCATCGGCCCACCTACGCGGCCGTAGGCGCCTCTGGCGCCATCAGTGGCCTGCTCTTTGGCTACTGTCTGTTCTTTCCGTTCGACCGCATCTACTTGTTCTTTTTCCCGGTAGGCATTCCGGCCGTGCTGTTTGCGATTGGGTACGTGGTGCTTTCGATCTATGCCGTGCGGCGTGGCATTGAGGAGGGCGGCATTGCCCACGAAGCGCATTTGGGTGGGGCGCTGGGCGGCTTGCTGCTGACGTTGCTGCTGGAACCGCGGGCCTTTCTGATCTTTCTGCGACAACTCGGGCTGTGAAAGCTCAAAGAATGGTCAGTGAAATCTGCATCGGGATTGGTATTTCAAGATAAAATCGATAACTTAAACAGTTAAGTAGTGAGCAACTTTTCCGGAGCAAACGATATGGAACCGCTTCGTCTGCATCCCGATCGGTACTTTGATCCGGATCCGACGGTGCGTCGGATTGCGCGAGAACTCTATGAGGAGATGCGCACCTTTCCACTGGTGTGTCCGCACGGCCATGTGGATCCGGCCATTCTGGCGACGAACGAACCCTTTCCGGAACCAACATCGCTGATCATCAAGCCGGACCATTACATTTTCCGGTTGCTTTACTCCCAGGGGATCCCACTGGAGGCGCTGGGCATTCCGCGGCGCGACGGGCAACCGGTTGAGACCGATCCGCGCAAGATCTGGCAGATCTTTGCCGAGCACTATTACCTGTTTGCCGGCACGCCCACAGGCGCCTGGCTCGACTACGAGTTTGCCGAGGTCTTCGGCGTGCCCTATAAGCTCAACGGCGAGTCGGCCCGGTACGTCTACGATCATATCCTGGAGCGGCTACAGTCGCCCGAGTACCGACCGCGGGCGCTCTTCGAACGCTTCAATATTGAGCTCCTGACCACGACGGACGCCGCCACCGACACGCTCGAACACCACCAGGCCATCCGCGCTTCGGGCTGGTCCGGGCGGGTGGCTCCCTGCTTCCGTCCGGATGCTGTCTTCAAGATCGCCCGGCCCGATTGGCATGAACACCTGCAACTGCTGGCGCAGCGCTGCGGCTTCTCGATCCAAAGCTATGAGGATTTCATCCGGGCGCTGGAAAATCGGCGGGCTTTCTTTAAGGAAATGGGAGCCTTTGCCACAGATCACGCCGTGCTGGTACCCCGAACACACCGCCTTGCACCTGAGCAAGCCGAAGCCCTCTTCCAGAAGGCGCTGCGTGGGGAGGCTACAGAGGTCGATCAGGCCGATTTCGAGGCACACCTGCTAATGGAAATGGCCCGCATGAGCCTGGACGATGGGCTGGTCATGCAGATTCATGCCGGTGCCTTCTACAACCACAATACGTACATCTACGAGCACTTCGGCCCTGACAAAGGCGGCGACATCCCTGTGCAGGCCGAGTTCACCTACAACCTGCGTGAACTGCTCGTCACCTACGGCAATGATCCACGCCTGACAGTGATCGTCTTCACGCTGGACGAGTCCACCTACGCGCGTGAACTGGCGCCGCTGGCAGGGCACTACCCGGCGCTCAAGATTGGACCGGCCTGGTGGTTCCACGACAGCATTGAAGGCATCATGCGCTACCGTGAATGGATCACCGAGACAGCCAGCATCTACAACACGGCCGGTTTCAACGACGATACGCGGGCTTTCTGCTCGATTCCGGCCCGGCACGATCTGGCCCGCCGGATCGACGCGAACTACCTGGCGCGGCTGGTCGCCCGCCACATTATTGACCTGTCGGATGCCCGGCGCATGGCACGGGCAATGGCCTATGACTTGGTGCGTAAAACCTACCGAATCGATCAATTCATTCCGGCTGCTGCCTGAAAGTTAAACGTGCAGACCAACAGCGAGCCATGATACTACCCCGTGACATCGGCCCCTTTGTAACGACGGAACCGAAGCCTCCGGCCCGGCGACGGCTGATCGGACGAGCGATCATGCCCGGCGAAGAAGCGCCGCGTACCGTCGAGCTGTTCGACGCCCGGCCGGCGCTCAACCGACGCGAGGAGATCATCACCGGTGAAAACTCCAGCTTTCGCTTTCTGCGCTTTGCCCGGATTGCGCTGCAGCCAGACGCGCCTGGCTACGCGCCGATCCCTGTGCAGCTTGGCGATACCGAAGAGGCGGTCTTCTACGTGAACCGGGGGCAGGCCCGGCTCACTGTGGAGGGCCAGACCTATACGCTGGGCAAGGGCGACGTGCTCTACGTAGGGCTGGGGCGTCGGGTGGTGGTCGAGGCCGATGGACTGCTGGCCGATGTGAGCGAATTTCGGGCCATCGAATGCCACACGGATTATCCCGTGCAACTGGTGCGCCACCGGGATATCGAAAGTACCGAGCTGGCCGCCGACCTGGGGCGCAAGCGACCCATGACGCGCCGCACCGTCTACAAGCTGGTCGACCAGAACGTGCAGGCCTGCCGGCTGCTTTTCGGCGATACTTACCTGGCGCAGCCAGGTGGTGTGGGCAGCTATCCCCCGCACTTTCATGGGCCGGACGGACCCTTTGGGCTGGGTGATCGGGCCAAAGAAGAGATCTATCACTTCCGCTGCGCAAGCGAAATCCCCGGCGATACGCCCTTCGTGCTTCAGAACTGCGCCCGGCCCGAGGATCCAGTGAGCGCCTATGTGCACATTTTCGATGAACAGGCCATCAACGTAACGCCCGGCTACCACGACACGATCGCCCCGCCACCTGTGCACTTCATGTTTACCTGGTGCCTGGGTGCCTACACCGAGGGGCACCGCGACTGGTCGGAGATCTACAACCGTCCCGGCTACGCGGACGAATGGTAAAGGTGTGATGGCCTGGCCGGCCCCTTCAGGCGTCTATTCGGTCAGGGTCAGCGCCAGTGTGCGGCTGACGGCGGCGCCGTTGCGTTCGTCAGTGATGCGGACTTCCAGCACGTAGTCGCCCGGATCGACGCGGCTAACGTCCAACTCGGCGTGCTCGTCGAGGTCAGTCCGGGTGTCTTCATGCGTGCTTTTTAGCCGAAGCACGGGCCGGTCGTCGCCACCGAAAAGCCCCAGAAACTTCTTGCGGGATTGGGTGGGGCGTAGGATGTACTCGGTGGTATAACGGGTGCGGCCTTGTGGGTCGGGTGTAAGGCCGTAGATTTCGAAGTAGAGATAGACCAGCTGGCGCACCGAAAAGCGACGCAACGGATTGGGCCATAGGTGCCAGCCGTTGCGCACGAAGCGACTATCGCCTGAAGCAGGCTCCATACGCCAGGCCGGCAGCAGGTCGCTCATCTGCAAGCCCGGCCCGCTCAGGTTCGGCACCTCCAGTTCGATCTGTACGCTTCCCTGCAGGCGTTCGGCTTCGAGCGAGCGGCTGTGCAGCGTCAGGCGATAGGTGCCGGGTGCCAGCGCCACTGCGATGAAGTCGTTGATGGCCGCCGTCGGATCGGACAGGATGGGAATTGTGCGCTGCTGGACCTGGGCCACCAGTGGGTGCCAGGCAGCGTCGTGTACGGCAAAGCCCACTTCGGCCGGCGTGTAGCCGGAACGGCGGCCGCTCACCTCGCGGAAAGACGCGGCCGGCAGTGCGTAGTACACGTTCACCTCGGTACGGCCGCTGTCGCCCCGGAAGGCCACAGGCAGCACTTCCAGCGAAAGTGGCACCAGGTCGGTGGGCCAGCGGTGCTGATCGGACGTGAGCCCCTGCGCGTAGGCCGCCCGGCTTTCGGCTGCCATCTCTTCGCGCAGCTCAAACAGCTCCAGCGTCGTAGGTTGGGGCGGACGCAATCCGGCCTCCACTTCCCATTTCGTGCGCAGCGTGCTCATGATGCGAGAGTAGGGCGGCCCCCAGATCTCCCGGTCCGCAATCATCTGCGCATTAGCCAGCACGGGCGTCAACCGCCAGTTATTGCCCGTGGCTCCCTCGTCGATCACAAAGTGAAAGTCCATGCGGGGGCGGTAGTAGCGCCACGACTCGTTCGGCACCCAGCCCATGCCGAATTCCCGCTCGCGCCACAGCGAGCCCGAGCGAAACGTGTTGGCCTCGCCCCTGACGGTCACAATCCGGTCGTCGGGCGGACCATGGCGGATGTAGATCAGCCCTTTGTCGTTGAACTCGTGGTTTAGGCGATAGGTGGGCGGCAGGTTCAGCTCGCCAAATTTATCCGGGTCATTATGCCAGAGGCGTGGGCCGTCATATGCGTAGTCGCGCTCGGCCACCAGCAAACGGCGGTAATGCTCGACGAGCCGGACGTTGACGGAGCGACCGGGCATCGGATCGCGCCGTTCCCAGAAGGCCTGGAAAAAGGCGCGGTATTCCTCGGGCGTCTGCAGCCGCCGGTAGGTTGTCAGCTCCTGCAGATTAAAAATGTATTTAAAATCCTCAAACAGAAAGCGGGCGGCCAGCGATCCGTTGAGGGTGCGGATGGCATGGTCGATGATTGCCTGCACCGAGTCGGGTCGGTCGAGCGCTGTCCAGATGCGAGCCCGAATCAAGGCACTGGCCTGAAGCGGCCAGGGGAAGTCAGGGCGCGCGAGCGCTCGAAGGGCCGCGTCGGCTTCCTGAAGCCGGCCCAACCGACGCAGGCGTTCCGCCTCGAAGAAGTGGGCATAGGCCGTGGCATGCTGGGCTAGCCAGCGCCCGGCCGTGTCTAGGTTCGTGTGGTTCAGATAGCTCTGATAGATGCGGAAAAGTCCAATATTCGCCTCCTCCAGATCGGGCCGTAGCCGCACCTGTGCCTCGGCCAGGCTGATGGCTTGGAGGTAGTCCCCATCCTGCCGATAGAGCAGGGCATATTGGTAGAGCACATCCCGGTAGAGGCTGTCGCGGGCCAGCACCCACTCGAAGTGTTTGCGCGACTCGCGGCAGTGCGTGAACTGGAAGGGCGTCTGGTACTGCGCCCGCTCGCGTTCACTGATTCCCAGAAAGTAATGCACCGCGAGGCTGGACGAATCGATCGCAAGCGCTTTGCCGGCCCAGTTGCTGGCTTCCTGCCAGTTTTCGCGTGCCATAGCGAGGCGGATCATGCCCACGTAGGCGGGCAGGTAGGTGGCGTCCAGCTCCAGCGCCTCACGGTAAGTCTTCTCGGCTTCCTGATAAGCGCCGCGGGCCAGCCAGTCGTCTCCTTCATTGACGAGTTGTGCGGCCGATTGGGCGTAGAGGGTCATCGGAAAAAGCAACAACCCTCCCAGCAGCGCCTTCCAGCTCCGGCAGATGGTCCTTCGCATGGCAGATGCAGCATGCAATCATTTGGTAAAGAGTTACCGATGAATTTTTTGAAAGCTCCCGCGTGCTGGCGAAAAAGTTTAGCCTGCCGTATCGTGTAGTAAAAAAGCGATGCGCATGATGGAACTGGGTATGATCGGACTGGGGCGCATGGGCGCTGGGATGAGTCGACGGTTGCACTGTGCTGGAGTGCGTGTGGTGGGGTACGACCCAAACCCGGAAGCCCGCGCCCGCCTTGCACAGGACGAGATCGAAACGGTGGACCGTCTGGAGGCGCTGGTGGAAGCGCTGCAGCCGCCCCGGACGGTCTGGCTCATGGTGCCGGCCGGCGATCCTGTCGATCAAGTGCTGGCACAGCTCACCCCGCTCCTGGCGGCTGGCGATCTGATCGTGGAGGGCGGCAACTCGTACTACCGCGACACGCTGCGCCGTGCCGAAACGCTGCAGGCACGGGGTCTGCTGTTTGCCGACGTAGGCGTTTCAGGCGGGCTCTGGGGTGAGCGGGAAGGCTACGGCCTGATGGCAGGCGGCTTACCCGAAGCGATCGAGCGCCTGCGTCCCATCCTGGAACGCCTGGCGCCGGGACCCGATCGCGGCTGGGTGCATGCCGGACCCGTCGGGGCCGGCCACTTCGTAAAGATGGTCCACAACGGAATTGAATATGCGCTGATGCAAGCTTACGCTGAGGGGTTTGCGCTGCTCAAAGCCAAGGCGCCTTTTCAGCTCGACCTGGCCGCCATTGCCGACGCCTGGCGCCACGGCACGATCATCCGGAGCTTTCTGCTGGACCTGATCGCCGGGGTGCTCCGCGAGGATGCCTCGCTGGCCGAGATTGCGCCGGTGGTAGCCGATTCGGGCGAGGGGCGCTGGACCGTCCAGGAAGCCGTCGATCTGGGGGTGCCCGTCGATACGATCGCAGCTGCGCTCTTCCGACGGTTTGCTAGCCAGGACCCAAAGCGCTACGGTGACCGACTGCTGGCCGCCTTGCGCCATGCATTCGGCGGACATCCCGTGCAACGGGCTGCCTAATGAGCGGACCGCTCCTGCAGCTGGAAGTATACGCCGACGCCGGAGCCGCCTGCCGGGCAGCGGCGGTGCGACTGGCGCAGGCGCTCGCGCAGGGAGGAACGGCCTCACTGGCCGGCGGCAACACCCCACGCCCGACTTACCGCATGTTGGCCGAGATGGCGCTTCCCTGGCCTTCCATCACCTTAATGCCCACCGATGAGCGCTGCGTGCCGCCCGATCATCCCGAACGCAACGATCGCATGCTGGCCGAAACGCTGGGCAATCGCGGCGATCGGCTGGTGCGGCTTCCAGCCGAACTGGGACCTGAGCGGGGGGCGCAGGAGGCCGAAGCATTGGTGATGCCGCTTCTGCCGTTCCGGGTGGTGCTGCTCGGTCTGGGCGAAGACGGCCATACAGCCAGCCTGTTTCCGGACCACCCCGCGCTGGAGGCCACCGGCCTGGTAGCGCCTGTTCGCCGGGCACCCAAGCCACCACCGGAGCGCATCACGCTCACGCTGCAGGCCCTTTCGCAGACCGAGACAGCGCTGCTTCTAGTGACTGGCGCGGCCAAGCGTGAGGCGCTCCGGCGCCTACTGACAGGAGACGATCTCCCACCCCGACGGCTGACCGTACCAACGCTGATCATTCTGGCCGATCGTGAAGCTGCTGACCCGATGGAATCATGATGGACGGAAACAACGTCACGCTGGTCATTCTGGGGGCCACCGGCGACCTGACGCGCCGGTTGCTTATGCCGGCCATCTATCGGCTGTTCGTTCGGACGCAGTGGCAACCCCGGCGCATCGTGGGCTACGGCCGCAGCGAATGGACCGACGAACGCTTTCGTGAGCACCTCGAAAAAAGCCTGAAGGAGTTCGCCCGAGAAGCTTTCGACCGCAAATCCTGGAAGGAGCTGGCCGCGCGTCTGACCTACCGTCCGGGTGAGCTGTACGCCGACCACCTGCAAAGACTGACTGAGCTGGTGGAAGGCCCTGCTATCTTTTACCTGGCGCTTCCACCCGGACTTTTCGGCGAGGCCGCCGAAGCCCTGGGCCAGGCCGGACTCCACCGTGAGGACGACGGCTGGCGCCGCATCGTTATCGAAAAACCGTTCGGCTCGGAGCTCGAATCAGCCCTGACACTGCATCGCCAGATCCATCGGTACTGGCAGGAAAGCCAGGTGTACCGCATCGACCACTACCTGGGTAAGGAAACCGTCCAGAACCTGATGGTCTTTCGCTTCGCCAACCGGTTCATCGAGCCGGTCTGGAATACGGCCCACCTCGAGCAGGTGCAGATTACGGTAGCCGAAACGCTGGGGTTGGAAGGCCGCTGGCGCTACTACGATCAGGCCGGTGCGCTGCGCGACATGCTCCAGAACCACCTGATGCAGCTGTTCACGCTCACGGCCATGGAGCCGCCGGCCGTCTGGCACCCCGAAGTGCTGCGCGATCACAAGGTAGAGGTGCTGCGGGCCGTCCGACCCATCTCCGAGACGGCCGTCGAGCGCTTCGCTGCCCGGGGACAGTATGCGGCTGGTACTGTGCAGGGGCAGCAGGTACCCGGCTACCGCGAAGAGCCGAACATCCCGCGCGATTCGCGCACCGAGACGTTCGCCGCCGTCAAGTTTTTCGTGGACACCTGGCGCTGGAAAGGCGTGCCTTTCTATCTCCGCAGCGGCAAACGCCTGCGGGCCGATTACTCCGAGGTGGCCATCGGCTTTCGCGAAGTACCCACGCACCTATTCCGGCAGACGCCGCTCGAAGGACTGAGCGCCAACTGGCTGATCTTCCGACTGAAGCCTTCCGAATGCATCGACCTGTACGCCTGGGCCCGGGCGCCTGGCCTTCAGCTCAATGCGCGGCATCTGGTCCTGTCGGCGCCGTTTCGGCAGGACGATGAGCCCGAGTTCAGCGCCTACGAGCAGCTGCTGCTCGACGTCGTGCGCGGCGACCGCACGCACTTTTTGCGGCACGACGAGGTGGAATGGGCCTGGCGCGTGCTCGATCCCGTGCTGAAGGTCTGGCAGTACGGAACACCTGAACCCTACGCGGCCGGCAGCGAAGGCCCGACCGGCCAACACCGCATCCTCGAACCGGGCCATGTGTGGCGCCCCATTGGCAAACTCGACAGACCATGACCCCAGAAGCCTTCGTCCGTGAAGTAATCCGTCTGGCCGAAGCGAACGTCCGCCAGGGCGGCGGACCTTTTGCGGCACTGGTGGTGCGCAACAGCGAGATCCTGGCCGTCGGAACGAACCGGGTTACCACCGACAACGATCCGACTGCCCACGCTGAGATCGTGGCCATCCGCGCGGCTTGTCGGCGTCTGGGCCACTTTCAACTGACCGGGTGCGACCTGTACACCTCCTGCGAGCCGTGTCCCATGTGCCTGGGCGCCATCTACTGGGCGCGACCGACCCGCGTCTTCTACGCCGCCACCCGCCACGACGCAGCCCGCGCCGGCTTCGACGACGCCCTGATCTACGACGAGCTGAAGCGGCCAGGCCCTGAACGCCGCATTCCGTTCATCCATGTGCCGGACCACGACGCCTGGAGCCCGTTTCAGGCCTGGCTCGCCCACCCCAACCGCACGCCCTACTGAGCCGCTTTCGGTGGGGCGTCAAACGCATAGCTACATGCCGGGCTGCCGTCGGGAATGTGGGTAACGCGGACGGCCTCCTGGCCGAGCAGCTGCTCAAAAAAGCGGGCCTCCAGGTAGCAGGGAAGGCGTGTGTGCCGGATGGTTTCGGCAAACGGACAGTTGCACTCGCGGATCTCCACACCCTGATCCGACACAACGATCTCGGGCATGAACCCTTCTTCTTCCAGAAAATCGCGCAGCGCGGCCAGCCGCGCTTCCGGCGTCCGAGCCGATGCCAGCCGCTGCTGGGCTGCCTGCAGGCGCTCGGCCCAGTAGCGCTCGAAGAAACGCCGGAGCAGCTCCTCGGCCCCCACTTCCTTCAGAAAGGTTAGCAGACGACCCAGGAGTGCGCCGTCCCGATTCGGGAAGAGTTGTGCACCGGCTGGCGTGAGCCGGTACAATAGATGCGGACGGCCACGACCCCGGCGTTCGATGCTGCGGCGTACGAGCCCGTCGCGCTCCAGTTGCGTCAGGTGCTCGCGAAGCGTGGGGCGCGTCAAGCTGGTGGCCGCTTCGGCTTCGTCGAGGGTGAGCTGCCCGCGCCGCTTGAGCAGCAACAGAAGCTGGCGCTTGGTCTCGGATCCGAGCAGCGTCCAGGTAGCCATTCTACCTCGTCATTTTACCCGTAGCTCGCCCGTAAACTACAGGTTCATGGAGCTTCTGTCAATAAAAAAGATTTTTTCCTTCTAAAACTTGACATAAGATAGCTAGGCGCATACATTTGAGGTGTCTTTTGTCCTAAACTAACCATCGACCATAACCATGAGCAGGCAGACCGAAAAGACGCTGGATGTGCGGCCGATTCCACCGCGCGAAAAGCACGCAACGATTTTTGCTACGTTCAATGCGCTGGCGCCGGGGGAGTCGTTCGTGCTGGTGAACGATCACGATCCGGTGCCGCTGCGCTATCAGTTTGAGTTTGAGCGGAGCGGTCAGTTTACGTGGGAGTACGTGGAGCGGGGACCTGAAGTCTGGCGCGTACGCATTAGGCGGGTGCGGGCATGAAGCTGTTGCTCAGCAGCGATGTGTTGCCGACGGCTGCACTCGACGAACTGGGGGTGGCCTGTCGGCGTCGGGCACTGGCTGGACTGGAGCTGGTGCTCGGTCACGGCCAGGGCCATCGGTACGAGTCGTTGCGCTGCCCGATTGAAGCCGGCGACGAAGCTGTCCTGCCACCGGTGCCCGTCTGCTGGCTGGCGTTGCCGGGACGGCCGCGTTTGAGCGAGCTGATGACCTGGGCCGGTGAGGCGCATCGTCTGAATGCCGGGTTGCTGCTCTGGACACCGGTTGAGGAGCTACCCCGTCCGGTACGGGTGGCGCTGGTGCACGGAAGCGACCTGGCTGAAGTCGAGCAGGCCGTGGCATGGGCGCGACAGCAGGGGATGTTTACCTGTTATCAGCCGGAGCCTGAAGCGTTGCAGCAAGGCACCTGGCAGACGGTACTGGCGCAAACGCTCCCCACACTGGCTCATGTGCGGCTACCCGGGAGTGGACCCGAAGGGCAGGAGGCCGGAGTACCGACCGGGGTTGGGGCTTTCCTGGCGGCGTTGACCCTGGCCGGTTACTCCGGTACGGTGGCGCTGATTCCTTCTGGTTCAGACCGGCTTCCGGAGTGGGAGGCATGGCTGCTCGGGCGGCGCGGCTGGGGATGTGGAACGGCGGCTGCCCGACAGGCACGTGCCGCCGGAGCGCGCTCCGAGGTTTCGAGGTAGCGGTAGGCAGCACGTGTCGTTTGGGGCGAGCCATGAAGCGAGGTCTTACAGGGTCTCGAAGACTGTAAAGGTGAACAAACCCACAAAAAGCCATGGCTGAACTTTTAAGCAAGACACTTGGCGAGCTGGTGGCTGCCGATGAGCGGCGGGCGGTCCTTTTTGATCGGCTGGGCCTGGACTACTGCTGTGGTGGCCATCGCACGTTGGAATCCGCCTGTCGGGAGCGTGGGCTGGATCCGGCCACGGTGGCGGCCGTGCTGGACGTCCTGGAAGCGACCGAAGCGGCCGACGAACCGGCTGTTGACTGGCGTACGCGTACGCTGGCCGAACTGATCGATCATATCGTTGCGACGCACCATGCTTACTTGCGCCGCGAGCTGCCGCGGCTGGGTGCGCTCATGGACCGGGTGGCGCAGGTGCACGGCCACCAGAGCTCCTGGCTGCCCGAAGCCCGTAAGGTTTTTGGCCAGCTGAAGTTAGAGCTGGAAGCCCACATGCGCAGCGAAGAACAGGCAATCTTTCCCTTGATCCGGGCGCTGGAGGAGGGTTCGTCCGACGCCGCAATTGAGCTGGAGCCGCTGCTTGCGCAAGCCGAGCGTGAGCACGATGCGGCCGGCGAGGCGCTGCACCAATTGCGGACGCTTTCTGATAACTACCGGCCTCCTGAATGGGCCTGCAGTAGCTTCCGGGCGCTTCTGGAAGGACTCCAGGCGCTTGAAGCCGACCTGCATCGCCACGTGCATCGGGAGAACAACGTCCTGTTTCCCCGGGCGCGTCGCTTGCTGAAGACTGATATGGCCACGTCATGAAGACAGAAACGCCCGACATCGCGCTGGATGTGCGGTCTGTGCCGCCGCGGGCGCGTCTGGAAACCATCATGAGCGCCTACCGACGGCTGGCGCCAGGCGAGGTGCTTGAACTGGTCGTGGACCACGAGCCCTCGTGCATGTACTACACGCTGCTGGCCGAGCAGGGCGCCGAAGCGTTTCGGTTCACCTATCTGGTGCGCGGACCGGAAGTCTGGCGCGTCCGGGTAGAAAAACGACAAGCGGGACCATGAGCACGCCTGTACGATCCCGACTGGAGGTGGTCGAACGCCTGCGCTCGGTGATCGACCCTGAGGTCGGTCTGAACATCGTGGATCTGGGATTGATCTATGATCTGCAAGTGTCGCCCGACGGCGCCGTCGAGATCAAGCTCACGATGACCACGCCGGCCTGTCCCATGTCGAGCTATATCAAACAGGAAGTCGCCCGGGTGTTGCAACGCGCAGGTTTCCGGCGGGGCGTCATCGAGGTGGTCTGGGATCCACCCTGGTCCCCATACATGATCGATCCCGAAGTGCGGCGTTATCGTTTTCCTATGTATGCCCGTTATTACTAAACCTTCAGAAACCATGTTCGAAGCCGTATCACAACCCCCGGCGTTTTTGGCCGGGCTTTCGGAGGATCGGTTTGTGGAACTGGACGTGCGGCCGATGCTGCGGAGTGGCGGCGAGCCGTTTTCGCTCATCATGGAAACGGCCGGCCGCGTACCGCCCGGTCACGTGCTGCGTCTGCGGACGACGTTCAAGCCTGTACCGCTTTTCGGGGTTATGCGCCTGAAAGGCTGGGCCCATTGGATTGCCCGCGGCGAAGGTGATGACTGGGAAATCTGGTTTTATCGTCCCGGGGAATTTTAACAGACACCTTAAAGCTTCCGAGCGCCATGCCCTACGTCGTCACAGAACCCTGCATCAACTGCAAGTACACCGACTGCGTCGAGGTCTGCCCGGTAGACGCCTTCTACGAGGGGCCGAACTTTCTGGCGATTCACCCGGACGAATGCATCGACTGCAACGCCTGCGTACCGGTCTGCCCCACCGAGGCCATTTATCCGGACGATGAAGTGCCCGAGGAGTGGCAGCATTACATCGAGTGGAATCGGTACCTGGCCGAGCAGTGGAAGGCGCAGGGCTTCAATATCACGGAGAAGAAGGATCCGCTGCCTGAGGCCGAAGTGTGGCGCAACCGGCCCAAGTCGGAGAAGGATATTCTGACCTGGGATGTATTGGAGGCGTCGTAAGATGTCCGGCTGGTACCTGTTTTCCGTGTGGTTGCACCTTCTGGCAGCCGCCGTCTGGATCGGCTCGATGATCTTTCTGGGGGTGGCTGTGGTGCCGCTGCTGCGCCGCCCGGAATTTGCTTCGGTGCGGACGGCTATGCTCTATCAACTCGGCCTGCGCTTCCGGTGGATTGGCTGGGCGGTATTGCTGCTGCTGGTGATCACGGGCATCGTGAACATCGGCTATCGGGGCTACGGCTGGGATGATCTGTTTTCCGGAGCGCTTTGGCAGGGGCCCTGGGGGCGTACGCTTGCCTGGAAATTAGTACTGGTGCTGCTTGTGATGGGCCTTAGTGCCGTACACGACTTTTATCTGGGACCGCGCACTATGCAGCAGCTGGCGCAAGGTGAGGCATCGGCTGAGCATCTGCGCCGCGTAGCCAGCTACTTAGGACGCCTGATGACGCTGCTGTCGCTGGCGATTCTGGCGCTGGCCGTGATGCTGGTGCGTGGTGGCATGTAAGGGACCAATATGGGAAAAGCCATGAATCCAATGATTCTGAAAGCGTCCGGGTGGGCGCAGTTCGATTCGGAACGTTTTCGGCCGGTGCTGCTGGCACAGAACGACCGGTTGAAGGTGCAGCTTGTGTGTTTTGAGCCCGGCCAGCAGATTCCGCTGCACACGTCGGGCGTGGATCTGGTGCTGACCGTGCTGAAAGGGCACGGCCTGGTCATCGCCGGCGAGAAGGAAGGCGTGATAGGGCCGGGTTCGGTGGTGTGCGTGCCAGCTGGGACGCCGCGGAGCGTGCGGGCACATACCCGACTGGTAGTGCTGGCAGTGGTTGCGCCGCCGCCTACTGCAGCCGATCACATGGAGGTGGATGCGGCCCTGGCCGATCAGACTGTATAAATCGTTCATCGTCGAATTGCGATGGATATTCACGTCAAGCGGGTCTACGAGTCGCCAGCGCTGGACGACGGCTTCCGGGTGCTGGTGGATCAGCTCTGGCCACGCGGATTGAAAAAAGAAGCCGCCGCGCTGGATGCCTGGCGGAAGGACGTGGCGCCGAGCGACACCCTGCGTCGCTGGTTCGGGCACGATCCGGCCCGTTGGGAGGAATTTCGGCGCCGCTACGTGGCCGAGCTGGAGGCCAATCCGGAGGGGGTGCGTTGGTTGCTCGAGCATGCCCGTGTGGGGCGGCTGACGCTTTGCTACAGCGCGCGCGATCCCATGCACAACCAGGCTGTGGTGCTTCGCGACTATCTGCTCAGCAAAGCTGCAGCGGACTTATGAACCTGCGCTTTCCCCTTCTGGCGCTCGGCATGGTAGCCCTGCTGACGGGTCTGGCGGCTGGACTGGAGCGGCTGGGTTGGCAGCTCGGCGTGCAGGCCTCCTTGGCCCTGCTGCACGGACCGTTAATGGTAGCAGGCTTTTTTGGGACGCTGATCAGCCTGGAGCGGGCCGTTGCACTGGATCGGCCGCTCGTTTACGTTGTGCCGGCACTCTGCGGGCTGGGTGCGCTGCTGACCCTGGCCGGCAGTGGGCTGGCCGGACCCTTGCTGCTGACGCTGGGAAGCCTGGGGTTGGCCGGTATTTTTGCAGTGGCCCTGCGCATTCAGCGTGCGTCGTTTCTGCTGGTGATGGCCGCCGGGGCCGTCGCGCTCATCGTTGGCAATGCGGCCTGGCTGCTCGGACGGCCAGTGCCGGCGGTGGTGCCCTGGTGGATGGCGTTTCTGGTGCTGACGATTGCCGGCGAGCGGCTTGAGCTCAGCCGCATGCTGCTGCACGGCGCCCGGGTCGAGCACGCGTTTCTGGGCATTGTCGGTCTGTACGGCCTGAGCCTACTGCTGACGTTTGTGCACCCGCCCCCGGCCTGGCACCTGACCGGAGCTGTGCTGATCCTGCTGGCGCTCTGGCTGCTGCGCTACGATGTGGCCCGACATACGGTGCGCCAGCCGGGGCTGACGCGCTTTATCGCCTGGTGTCTGCTGCTGGGCTACGGCTGGCTTGTGGTGGGTGGACTCGTGATGCTCGTGCGTGGGCAGCTTGTGGCCGGGCCGTGGTACGATGCCGCGTTGCATGCCGTGCTGGTGGGCTTTGTCTTTAGCATGGTCTTCGGACATGCGCCGATCATCTTTCCGTCGGTCCTGGGGGGGCCGGTGGCCTGGCGTCCATTTTTCTACGGACACCTGTTGCTGTTGCACATTGCCCTACTTGCGCGCCTTGTGGGCGATATGGCTGGATTGTTCGGCTGGCAACGCTGGGGCGGTTTGCTGAATGCCCTGGCGATTCTGATCTTTCTGGCAGCAACCGTGGGGACCACGTGGGTGGAGCAGCGGCGACGGCGCAAGCAGACCTTCGATACCTATGCCTGACCTTTCACGCTGGTACGTCAAGACGGCCCTGGGCTATCTGGCGCTGGCGTTGCTGCTGGGGGTGGCGATCGTATGGCCGGCTGAGGGCGGCGCGTCGCTCTGGCAGGGCCTGCTCTGGCCTGCGTGGATTCATCTGCTCACGGTAGGCTGGCTAACGCAGTTGATCTTTGGTGTGGCTTTCTGGCTGTTTCCACGACATTCACGTGAGCGGCCGTACGGTTCGCAGACCCTGGCGCGCATGGCCTATCCGCTGCTCAATGTAGGTATTCTGCTGCGTCTGGTGGCCGAGCCTGCTATTGCCTGGACGGCCGCGCCCCTATGGAAGACACTGCTGGCGCTCTCGGCCCTGCTGCAGTGGACGGCCGGGGCGCTTATGGCCGGCTATCTGTGGACCCGAGTCAAACGCCGCTGAGCCATGCCGCCTGCAAGTTACTGGCTGGTTCGCCTGGCGCTGGTGCATTTCCTGCTGGGCTTTACGGTGGGTGCCTGGCTGCTGGTGCACAAGGCAGCCTGGCTGCCGGCGCTGCCCGGTCTGCTAACGGTGCATGTTGAACTGGTACTGCTGGGTTTTATGGTGCTGCTTGCCGTGGCGGTGGCCTGGTGGATTCTACCCCGGAAGAGCGGCGAACGCCCCTCGGACTGGGGCGCCTGGATGGCCGGCGGATTGCTGGCGGCAGGCGTTTGGCTGGTGGTTGTCGGAGCGGTGGTGGCTTCCCGGTCGGTGCAGACAATAGGCCGTCTGCTCGAACTGATCGCCATCGTGACCTGGGCGCGGCTGCTCTGGCCCCGCATCCTGATCGTTAACCGCCACCTTAGGCCTTCCTGATCAGAACGGTGGAGCCCGCTTCGCTGCCGCTAAGCGAGCGCCTGGACATGACGCGCCTGCTGCTCCAGAAGGCAGCCACCCTGCTTCAACAGGCCGATCAGGCCCGCCGGTCACAGCGCTGGGGCGAGGCGGCGAAGCAGACACTGCAGGCGCTCAAAGCGGCGCTGCGCGCTTTTCTACTTTTCCACGATGTTCCGCTCAGCGAACACGCTTCGTTGCGGCGTTACTGGCAATGCGCGGTGCCGCTGGCCAGCAACCTGGCGCTTTTTGCCAACCGAACGGAAAATCTGGAAAAGCTGGCCATGGCACTGTCCGACGGGCAGGTGCTGCGGGTTGCCGAGCGCGAGGCAGTTCTGGCCGCCTGGTATGTCGCCCGTAATACGCTGCACACAGTACTGAGCGAACTGCCCGCTTCCATCTGGTTAAACCAACAATAGATAGCCGTGTCCTGGCGTCACCCGGTACCTCCAGTGCTTCCCATGGGGCCAGTGCTGCTGCTCTTGCTGGCTGTTGTGGTATGCACCGGCCTGCTCTGCTCCTGGTTGTTTGGGTAGGAAAACGCCGGCCTGTCGTCGAATCAGGGGCGCGATATGGCCCCGGAAAGGGATCATCTGGTGAAACTCCTGTGAAAACTGGGCGCAGGCTTTTTAGCTGTACAGGAACGTCAGGCCGGTAGGGTTCGATAGGAAGGGAGGTGGGGGCACTTGTCTTCATAAAAAAGCACGCCATATGGCAGGGCCTTGACAGAAGCACGGCGGAATGTTAGCTTAATCGGTTAAGGAACGAATTGACGCAGTGCTGATGCGAATGTTGTTGCGTGCGTGGATGTCGGTATTGCTGGCTTTGGTGCTGGCTGGGTGCGCTTCCCAGTCGCAGGACGTGCTCGTGTTGCGGCTGGCCCATGGGTTGGGACCCACGCATTCGGTGCACAAGGCCATGGTCTATTTAGGCGAGCGCCTGGAGGAAAAATCTGGGGGCACTATCCGCGTCGTGGTCTATCCGAGCCAGCAACTGGGTTCAGAGCGCGAGCTGCTGGAACTGCTTCAGATCGGAAGCCTGGCCATGGCCAAGGTGTCGGCGGCCGTTCTGGAAGGCTTTGTGCCGGAGTATCAGGTGTTCAGCCTGCCTTATCTCTTTCGGGACGATACGCACCGTTTTAAGGTGCTCGAGGGACCCGTTGGGCAGGAGTTGCTGCTGGCCGGTGAGCGGGTCTTACTGCGTGGGCTCTGCTACTACGATGCCGGCAGTCGGAGTTTTTACACGGTCACGCGGCCTATCTACACACCCGACGACTTGCGGGGGCTGAAAATCCGCACGCTGGAAAGTCCCACGCAGATTCAGATGGTTAACCTGATGGGGGGCTCAGCCACCCCAATTCCTTGGGGCGAAGTCTTCACTGCGTTGCAACAGGGTATTGTGGACGGTGCCGAGAACAATCCGCCGTCGTTCTACCTGTCGCACCATTACGAGGTAGCCCGCTTCTACACGCTCGACGAGCACACATCGATCCCCGACGTGCTGCTGATCAGCCTGCACGTATGGAATCGGCTCACTCCGCAGCAGCGGCAGTGGGTGCAGGAAGCGGCGATGGAGTCGGCGCAATACCAGAAACAGCTCTGGAAGGAATCCACCGAGGAAGCGCTGCGGGCCGTGCAGGAAGCCGGGGTCGAGATCATTTATCCGGACAAGCAGCCGTTTGTCGAGAAAGTGCAACCCATTTACGAACAGTATCGGGATCGCCCGGAGCTGAACCGGCTTATCGCGCGCATCAAAGCCGTCGAATGAAATGGAGCGTCTCAAGCAGGTGATCGACCGACTGCTGGCCGGGCTGGTCATCGTCATCATGGCGGTGCTGGTCATTGACGTGCTCTGGCAGGTGTTCACACGCTTTGTGCTGCGTAATCCGAGCTCATACACGGAGGAACTGGCGCGCTTCCTGTTGATCTGGCTGGGGCTCCTGGGCGGAAGCTATGCGGCGGGACAGCACCTGCATCTGGCCGTCGATCTGCTGCCGGGACGCCTGCAGGGGCGACAGCGACAGATCTTGGAACTGATTATCGAGGCGTGTACGCTGGCCTTTGCCCTGCTCCTGATCGTAGGCGGTGCACGACTGGTATGGCTGATGCTCTATCTGGGACAGATCTCGGCCGCCCTGCAGGTGCCGCTGGGGTACGTGTACCTGGTGCTTCCCCTGAGCGGGGCGTTTATCGGGTTTTATTCGATCTACTACCTCTGGAAGGGCGTACGGGCGCTGCAAACTGCCGAGGCGCCGGTGGATCCGCAAAAGCCTGCCGATTGAATAGCCAGACCCATGGAGTGGATAGCCGTCTTAATTCTGGTCGTCTCTTTTGCTGTGCTATTGCTGCTGGGTGTGCCGATCGCGGTCTGTATTGGGTTGGCCACGATCCTGACCATGCTGCCGAGCATGCCGCTGGCCCCGGCGCTGACCACCGAGGCGCAGCGCATTGCTACGGGACTCGATTCGTTCACCCTGTTGGCTATTCCGTTTTTCATTCTGGCCGGGCATCTGATGAACCGGGGTGGCATTGCCCGGCGACTGGTGAACTTTGCCGAGGCGGCGTTGGGTATGCTGCCGGGTGCGCTGGCGCATGTGAATATCCTGGCGGCCATGCTCTTCGGAGCGATCTCGGGTTCAGCGGCGGCCGCTGCCTCGGCCATCGGCAGCATCATGGCGCCGCATATGGAGCGCGAGGGCTACGACAGGGGCTATAGCGTGGCGGTCAACGTCACCTCGGCCACCACTGGCCTACTCATTCCGCCCAGCAACATCCTGATCGTGTATTCCCTGGCTTCCGGAGGAACCTCCATTGCAGCATTGTTCCTGGCCGGATACCTCCCGGGTATTCTCGTTGGTCTGCTGCTCATGCTTGTGGCCGGATGGATCGCCTGGAGGCGACGCTATCCGGTGGCCGGTCGGCCCAGCTTCCGCCGGCTCTGGGCCACGTTCTGGGACGCCGCCCCCAGCCTGCTGCTGCTGGTGATCGTGATCGGCGGCATCATCGCGGGCATCTTCACGGCTACCGAGGCCGCCGCCGTGGCCGTGTTCTACGCGCTGATACTGGCACTGCTCTACCGCGAATTGCGACTGCGGGATCTACCGCGTGTACTGCTCGAGGCTTCTTCCACGACCGCCATCGTGCTGCTGCTCATCGCCACCTCGATGGCCATGTCGTGGATCCTGGCCTACGAGCAAATTCCTCAGGGTGTCAGTCAGGCGCTGCTGGCCCTGACCGACAACAAGATCTTGATCCTGCTAATCATCAACTTTGTGCTCTTGGTCGTTGGGACGTTCATGGACATGACCCCCGCCGTGCTGATTTTCACGCCAATCTTTTTGCCGGTGACGCTGAGTCTGGGTATTGATCCTATTCATTTTGGGATCATCCTGGTGCTCAACCTGTGCATCGGGCTCTGCACGCCGCCTGTGGGGACCGTGCTGTTTGTGGGGCTGGGCGTAACGCAGACGCCCATGACGCGCGTGCTGCGCTCAATCTTACCCATGTACGCAGCGATGATCATTGCTTTGCTGCTGGTGACGTACCTGCCAGCGCTAAGCCTCTGGCTGCCTCGTGTCTTAGGATATTAACAATCAATCGCTAACAGAAGCCATCTATGAAGATCACCGACGGAAAGGTGTTCGTCTGCTCGCCCGGTCGCAACTTCGTCACCTTGAAACTCTACACAGACGAAGGACTCTATGGCTTGGGCGATGCCACGCTGAATGGCCGGGAAATGGCCGTCGTTGCCTACCTCGAAGAACACGTGATTCCTTGCCTGATCGGCCGCGATCCGTTCCAGATCGAAGACATCTGGCAGTATCTGTACAAGGGGGCCTACTGGCGGCGTGGACCGGTCACGATGAGCGCCATTGCTGCCGTCGATATGGCGCTCTGGGACATCAAAGGCAAGGCGCTGAACACACCCGTCTATAACCTGCTGGGCGGCCCCAGTCGCTATGGGGTAATGGTCTATGGCCACGCCAGCGGCAACGACATCGAAGAGGTTGTTGACGAGGTGGGTCGCTACCTGGAGATGGGGTACAAGGCCGTCCGTGCACAGTGCGGTATTCCTGGCTTGCCGAGCACTTACGGGGTCGGCCGTGGCAAGCTCTTCTATGAGCCTGCTGAAAAAGGTCTGCCCCCCGAAAATATCTGGTCCACCGAAAAGTACCTGAACTTCATTCCCAAACTCTTTCAGCGGTTGCGTGACGTCTACGGCGACGACGTGCACCTGCTGCACGACGTCCACCACCGGCTGACGCCCATCGAAGCGGCCCGCCTGGGTAAAGAACTGGAACCCTACCATCTATTCTGGCTCGAAGACCCGGTGCCGGCCGAACTGCAGGAAAGCTTTCGCTGGATTCGCCAGCATACCACTACGCCGCTGGCCGTGGGGGAAGTGTTCAACTCGATCTACGATGCGCACCTGCTCATCACCGAGCAGCTCATCGACTATCTGCGGACTTCCGTCCTGCGCGGCGGCGGCATCACGCACATGCGTAAGGTGGCGGCGCTGGCCGAACTCTACCATGTGCGCACGGGCTTCCACGGGGCAACGGATCTGTCGCCTATCACGATGGCGGCTGCGCTGCACTTCGACCTGTGGGTGCCCAACTTCGGCATCCAGGAGTACATGCGTCACACGCCCGAGACCGACGAGGTCTTTCCGCACGCCTATTACTTCCAGAATGGCTACCTGCATCCGGGCGATGCACCAGGGCTGGGCGTGGACTTCAACGAGGAGCTGGCGGCGCGCTACCCATACGAGCGCGCCTACTTGCCCGTCAACCGCAAGGAAGACGGCACCATGTTCAACTGGTAAGCAGCCATGCGCCACGAGATTGTTTCAGAACTAATGCGACGCGGTGCGGTGGCCGTTATCCGCATGAGGGACCCCGAGCGTCTGTTGCGCGTGGTGGAGGCCATTTGCGAGGGCGGCGTGACGGCCATTGAGATCACGATGAGCGTGCCGCGGGCCTTTCAGATGATCGAAGAAGTTGCGCGCCGCATGGGCGACGTGGCGCTGGTGGGCGCTGGCAGCGTGCTCGATGCCGAGACGGCCCGCCTGGTTATCGAAGCCGGCGCCCGCTATGTGGTCAGCCCGGTCTTCAAACCGGAGATCATCCGGACGGCACACCGCTACGACGTGCCGGCGCTGCCGGGTGCGTTTACGCCGACGGAGATTTTGGCAGCGCACGAGGCTGGGGCCGACATTGTGAAGGTGTTTCCGGCCGACGTGGTAGGGATGGCGTTTTTTCGGGCGCTCAAGGCGCCTATGCCGCAGCTTCGGTTGATGCCTACGGGTGGGGTGACGCTTACCAACGCGGGCGATTGGCTTCGGGCGGGGGCGTGTGCGGTGGGGGTAGGCAGTGCGTTGCTGGACCAGGCGGCGATTGCCGAGGGGCGCTGGGAGAAACTGACCGAAAACGCACGCACGCTCATGGAAAGCATTCGTCAGGCGCGGGCCCACTAACCAATGGAAGCAGCTATGAAAGTTGTCACGTTTGGAGAGATCATGATGCGGCTTTCGACGCCGGGTTTTACGCGTTTTGTGCAGGCGTTGTCGTTTGATGTGACGTTTGGGGGTGGAGAGGCGAACGTAGCCGTTTCGCTGGCCCACTATGGGTTGGAGAGTTACTTTGTGACGAAGCTTCCGGCGCATGAGATTGGCCAGGCGGCGGTGAATTATTTGCGTCGGTTTGGGGTGCGGACGGATTTCATTGTGCGGGGAGGGGATCGCATTGGGATATACTTTTTGGAGACGGGCGCCAGTCAGCGGCCTTCAAAGGTGATTTATGATCGGGCGCATGCGGCCATCACGACGCTGCGGGAGGGGGAGCTGGACTGGGAGCGGGTGCTGGAGGGGGCGAGGTGGTTTCACTGGACGGGGATTACGCCGGCTTTGGGGGAGTCGGTGCGGGCGGAGCTTTGGCGGGCGTTGGCGGTGGCGCGACGGCTTGGGGTGAAGGTGAGTGCGGATTTAAACTATCGGGCCAAGCTTTGGAGCGTGGAGGAGGCGCGGCGGGTGATGCGGCCGTTGATGGAGTATGTGGACGTGTGCATTGCGAATGAGGAGGATGCGGAGAAGAGCCTGGGGATTGCGCCCAAGGGGGTAGATGTAGAGGTGGGGAAGCTGGACGAGCAGGCCTATCGGGAGCTGGCGCGGGAGTTGAAGCGGGCGTTTGGTTTTGAGGCGGTGGCGATCACGCTACGGGAGAGTTTTTCGGCGTCGGTCAACGGCTGGAGCGCGTTGCTGGTGGACGATCGGGACTGTCGGGAGGGCTATCGGTCGCGGCGGTATGAGATTCAGTTGGTGGACCGGGTGGGTGGGGGTGATGCATTTGCGGGGGGGTTGATTTACGGGTTGTTGACGAAGGGGGATACGCGGGAAGCGTTGGAGTTTGCGGTGGCGGCGTCGTGTTTGAAGCAGACGATTCCGGGGGATTTCAATTTGGTGAGCTTGGAGGAGGTCGAAAAGCTGGCGCGGGGAGCAGGCTCCGGACGCGTCGAACGCTGAGACCGTCCGAACGGAATCCACGGGCGACGGGCTGGCGTTGCAGGCCTCGTCGCCTTTTTTATTACAAGCTGCAGGCTCATGTCGCTGCCCGTTACGGCCGTTGTTGTCAACTACCAGACGCCCGAGTTGCTGGAAGTGGCCGTGCGTTCCTTCCGGTACTACTATCCGCGTGTGCTGCTGCTGATTGTCGATAACGGCTCGCGAGACCAATCCCGGCAGATCATCGAGCAGCTGCTGGCCAAAGCGGAGAAGACCACGCGGGTGCTTTGGCTGCCCGACAACATTTACCATGGCCCCGCCATGCACCGGGCCATGGAGGCAGTCACGACCTCTTACGTGTACTTTTTCGACAGCGACACAGAAACGCAGCGGGGTGGCTTTTTAGAACCGATGATCGCGGCGCTGGAGGCCGATCCACTGGCCTACGGGGCCGGTCGGGTTGTCGAAGTGGATCGACGCTGGGGATTTCGGAAGCCAGGAGGGATGCCCGTGCTTACTACGCCGTACATGCTGCTGCGTCGCGACTTTTACTTTCGGCTGCCCCCGTTCATCCACCACGGCCTCCCGACGATCCAGAACTTTCGGGCGGCCGAACAGGCCGGCTATCGGCTCATTCCGTTTCCGATTGAAACCTACGTGCATCATCTGGGACGTGGCACGGCCGCCCGCTATGGCTACGGGTTGGGGTGGCGAAGCCGCCTGGAGTATCTGCTGCATCGGCTGGGACTTTGAGCCAGATGTGCTGCTTCGTTCAAGGATTGGCAGCTTACCCTGAAGCTGGTGCCGAAAACGATCCAAACAGCAGCCATGTCCCGGGAAATTGTCGCCCTGCTGCTTCTGCTGAGCGCCTGTCAATGGGCGCCGTCGCCCAGGGTGACGCATTGGACGCTGACGCCGCTCTGGGAAGTAACCGACAGTCTGGCTCGCCCTGAATCGGCACTGTTCGATTCGGTTGCAAACGTGATCTACGTGTCGAACATCAACGGCGGTCCGACGGAAAAAGACGGTAACGGCTACATTAGCCGCATTTCACCCGACGGCGTGCTGCTGCAAGCCCGCTGGGTAACCGGCCTGCATGCGCCCAAGGGCATGGCGCTCAGCCGGGGACGACTCTATGTGGCCGATATCGACACGCTCGTCGAGATCGATCCGGCCTCCGGACAGATCACCGCCCGCTACGGGGCACCGGGCGCGCGCTTCCTGAACGACGTAACGGCCGACACAGCCGGCAACGTGTACGTCTCCGATTCCCAGATGCACCGCATCTACCGGTTGCATGGCGACTCGCTGACGGTCTGGCTCGAATCGCCGCTGCTCCGCTCGCCCAACGGCATCTATGCGCTATCGGATTACCTGGTGGTGGCCGCGGCCGACAGCAGCGCTGCCCGTCCGGGAGGTGCGCGCTACCTGCACGCCGTCGCCTATGCGGATCGTACGCCGCGACCCCTGGGCGCCGTGCGGCCACTGGGCGGGATCGACGGCGTGGAACCGGCCGACGGTGGCTTTTTCCTGTCGGACTGGGGAGCGGCCCGCGTCTATTTCTACGACCCCACGATCGACTCGCTGCAGGTGCTGGTCGAGGTCAGCCAGGGCACGGCCGACTTCGACTACGTGCCCGAGCAGCAGCGCTTCTACCTGCCCGTGATGATGTCTGATCGCCTGATCGCCTACGAGGTACGCCGCGAAGAATAGGAGGGCGGCCTCGAGGCTAAGGCCGCGTCGGTCATGAAGCGCCTGCGCGGTAATGGTGCGCAGTTAGAATCGCACGCGAAGGCGAAGGTTGAAGGTGCGGGGCGTGAGGCGGGTAGGGATGCGTTTCCAGATGCCGTTCTGCCCGGGAATCCAGGTGTAATCGACCGTGTTGGTCATATCGAATACGTTGAGCAGCTCACCGCTCAGCTCCAGATAGACCGGCCTTCCGTCGGGCAGGCGGGCCAGCTCCAGCTCCTTGGTGGCGCCCATGTCCACGCGCCGGTACTCCGGGTAGCGAGCTGACATCCGTGGGCCGGGCACCTGCGTCACGTAGGTCCCCACGCGGCGGCCCGGCACTGGTGGCGTGTAGGGGAGTCCGCTCCCGAATAGAATGCGCAGGTGCAGCTTCCAGGTTGGATCGCCCGGCACGTAATCCTGAACAAACAGCGATAGGGTGTGCCGCTGATCGGTGGGGCGTGGCCGCCAGCCCCGGTTGTTGTCGCTTTCGTAGGCCGGCAGGAAGTGTTCGCGCGTGACGAGAAAACCGTAGTTCACCCAGCTTTCGACGCCGGGCACAAACTCGCCACGTACTTGCAGATCGAGTCCGTAGGCGTAGCCGTAACTGTCGTTGAAGCCGCTGTACTCCAGGTGCACGTTTTCGACTTCGTAGGAGATCAGGCGGTCCAAGTCTTTCCAGTAGGCTTCGGCGCGGAGGTAAAGCCGCTTGCGAGGCAGGAAGTACTCGGCGCCGGCCACTACAAGATGCGCGCGCTGGGCCTTCAGGTTGCGGTTGAGCTGGTCGCGCAGGGGCTGCTCTGGGTTGGGCTGGCCACGCAGCTCCTGGTAGGAGGGTGGCTGGTAGTAAATGCCCCAGGCGCCGGTCAGCGTGAGCACGTCGGAGACCTTGTAGCGGACCGACAGGCGGGGCGAGATGGTCCATTCGCCGTTGAAGCCGAAATAGTCGAGGCGGGCGCCTACCGTGACGAACAGGCGGTTTTCGGACAGCAGTTCGATGGCGTCCTGCACATAGCCCCCGGCCTGCCAGGTGCCGAGGCGGGCACGGGCATTCAGGCTGTCGAGTACCACGCGCAGCAGTCCCTGGCCAGACGGGTCGGCGCCGACGGCGGCCGAAAGTTCATCAAGTCGATCGCTAAAAACTATATGGCGCGCGTAGGCCCCCACTTCGAAGGCATGGCCTTGCGGATAGAACTGCCAGCGTTGGGCGGCCGTCCAGGTCTGCACGCGTACCTGGTTGTCGGCCCGATCCTGCTGGCGAGCGGTTCCTTCGGGCACGTGTTCGCCGCTGCCGGGATCTACCTGGTAGAGCACCGCATTGGCACGGACGTCGCGGAATTCACTTTCCACGGTTTCAAAGTAGGCGGCTTCGTGCAAAAGCCGCATGCCCGGGCCTATCCAGCTCGACAGCTGCGCGCCGCCGAAATACGTCTGGAAGCCCGCGCGCTCCTCGCCATCGTAGCTCAGCCAGATGGATTCCAGATTGGACGGCTTCGTCGGGTCGAAGCTGACCGTGCCGAAATAGGTCTTACGCGTGCCGGGATCGAGCAGGAAGTCGTGATGGGCCGCAATGCCGAGCAGCTCGAGTGTATGGCGGGCTGAGGGACGGAAGGTCAGCGTACCCTGAAGGTCGGTGTAGTCCGGCTGATAGTTGCCCTTGAGCTCCTGGGTACTGAAAAAACGGCGGGCACGTGCCTTCCGGACGCCGACCATCCAGCCAAGCTTGCCATTGCGCACCGAAGAGCCGGCCGCCAGACCTGCATCGAGCAGCGAGAGCGTGGCCGAGCCGCGCAGCGGCTCCTGATAGGGACGCCGATAGCGTACTTCCAGTGCCGAGGAGAGCTTGCCGCCATAGCGCGCCGGAAAGCCGCCGGCATAGAGCGTCACCTGATCGGCCAGCGCCAGATTCAGCAGGCCCAGCCCCTCCTGTTCACCTTTCTGGGCGCGAAAGGGCAGATATACCTCGAAGCCGTCGATAAAGACCAGGTTTTCGTTGTAGCCGCCGCCCCGGACCGAGTACTGGTAGGAGAGTTCGTTGTTGGAGACGACGCCAGGCAGCACCTTCAGCGCCCGGAAGCCGCTGCTGAGCGGAGCCGGAATGCGCTGGGCGGTTTCCGGATCGATGGTAAAGACGCCCGCTTCGGTCTCGGCGGCCCGTGCTTCGACGGTCACACCTTTCAGTTCGACGACCTCGACGGCCAGAGCCACGTCGAGCCAGGTCGTTGCATCGCGCCCTACCGTCACCGAGTCACGTCGCGTGGCGTAGCCGATGGCCGAAAAGCGAAGCATGTAGCGTCCGGCCGGCAGGCGGAGCTGGTAGCGACCGGCTTCATCGGTGGCCGTACCGTAGTTGGTATCATCGACGAGCACTGTCACATCGGCCAGCGGCGTACCCGTCTCGGCATCGGTGACGCGTCCGGCCACACGGCCCCAGCCCTGCGCCAGCGCGGCCGTCGGAAGCAAAAGGATCAGAAAAGCAAACAGACGAACCATACCACGCCTGCCCATTTAGGGCCTCTCAGATGTCAGTTGCAGCGACTGTGGTAGCAATAGAGGCAGGCGGGCGGATGGCTGGTGGTAGCTTTCCAAAGTTATCGACGATAGGGCTCCGTTTTCAATAGGCCTTGGCAAAAACCACGCGCTGCTTAGACGGCTTGCCGGTTAGCATGTCGCGCCCTTCCTCGCGCGTGCCAAGCGCTTCGGCGTCGCGATCGAGCGGGATGCATCGGATGGTCGCTTTGGTTTCTTCCTTGATGCGCGCTTCCGTTTCCGGCGTACCGTCCCAGTGGGCCAGGATGAAGCCGCCTTTTTCTTCCAGCACCTCCTTGAATTCTTCGTAGGTATCAACGCGCGTGGTCATCTCGTCACGAAAGGCGCGGGCACGTGCCTGCAAGTTCTGCTGGATGTCTTCGAGCAGGGTACGCACGCGTTCAGCCAGCCCATTTTGCAGAGCCGTCTCCTTGGTGCGCGTGTCGCGGCGGGCCAGTTCGACCGTGCCCTGTTCGACGTCGCGAGGACCGATGGCCACGCGCACCGGGACGCCCTGCACCTCGTATTCGTTGAACTTCCAGCCAGGCCGGTGCGTCTCGCGCGCGTCGAGCTTGACCGTAAAGCCGGCGCCTTTCAGCGCGCGCTCAATGCGTTGGGCCTGCTCCAGCACGGCCGACTTTTCGGCGTCGTTGCGGAAAATGGGAATGATTACGACCTGCGTGGGCGCCAGACGCGGCGGAAGGACCAGGCCCTGATCGTCCGAGTGCGTCATGACCAGCGCGCCGATCAGGCGCGTCGAAACGCCCCACGAAGTGGCCCAGACGTACTCCAGCTCGTTGTTCTGATTCTGAAACTTGCAGTCAAATGCCTTGGCAAAGTTCTGGCCTAGGAAGTGGCTGGTGCCGGCTTGCAAGGCTTTGCCGTCCTGCATGAGGGCCTCGATGCAGTAAGTCTCGACTGCGCCGGCAAAGCGCTCGCTGGGCGTCTTAACGCCCTGAATGACCGGCATGGCCATGTATTCTTCGGCAAACGTCGTGTAGATATCCAGAATGCGCAGCGCCTCCTCAAGAGCCTCTTCACGGGTGGCGTGGGCCGTATGGCCTTCCTGCCAGAGGAACTCCATGGTGCGCAGGAATAGCCGCGTGCGCATTTCCCAGCGCACCACGTTCGCCCATTGGTTGATCAGGATGGGCAGGTCGCGCCACGACTGAATCCAGCGGCTGAACGTGTCCCAGATGATCGTCTCACTGGTGGGGCGGACAATCAGGTTTTCTTCGAGCTTCGATGCTGGATCGGGGATGAGGTGACCGTTTTCGTCGATCTTCAGCCGGGAGTGCGTCACCACCGCACATTCCTTGGCAAAGCCTTCCACGTGCTCAGCTTCCTTTGCCAGGAACGACTCAGGGATGAACAGTGGAAAATAGGCGTTTTCATGGCCAGTTTCCTTGAACATGCGGTCGAGTACAGCCCGCATGTTTTCCCAGAGGGCATAGCCGTTAGGGCGAATGATCATGCAGCCTCGCACGGGCGCGTAGTCGGCCAGCTTGGCCGCCCGCACAACGTCGACATACCACTGAGCGTAGTCAACCGAGCGCGGTGTGATGACGTCAGCCATATTGTACAGCGGTTGAAAGCAAAACAGGACACAACAAACCGTCGGCGGCTCTCTAACGCTTCAAACGCCGCAAAAGTCGAATTCGGCCTGCATTTTGGTCCTTTTTTTATGGAAAAGCGTCCGTAAATATATGCGGGCGCTTTAGGCAAACCGCCAAACCTTTTATGACGCCCCGACGTTAACACCGTGAACACCCTGTTAACCAGACCAGGCCCGAGCCATGAACCGCCTGCTGCAATGCCTTCGCACAACGGAACCGGCCCGCAGTAGTTTCTGGAGCCTGCTGCTGGCTGGCATGATCTTGCTGGGACTGACAGGCTGCTACACGCAGCTGGCGGCCACCGAACGGGTCTACTACGAGGAAGAAGCCTATGAGCGCCAGCCGGACCGGGTCATCGTCGAGCGCCATGAGGACGACAGCACCGTCATCAAGGAATATTACTACTACGATCGATCACCGTACTACTACCGCCGCTATTTTTCCCGCTTCTACGGTGATCCGTTCTTCTACTACGACTGCTTCGATCCGTTTTACTACGACCCGTTTTACTGTTTCTATTATGGGCCGTCGTTTCGTTTCCGGCTGAGCTTCTATTTTGGCGATCCGTTCTTCTACTGGCCGCCGGCTTATGCTGGATACTACTGGTTTTATGGTTTCGGCTACTACAGTCCCTACTATTGGGCCTACTATCCAGGATACCACTATCACTATCACTACTATGTGCCCTATCGGGGACGCGTCGTCTGGAATTATGCGCCGCGGGGTTCGTCGCTGGGGCGCAGCGCCTGGATTGGCAGCAATCCACGCGCTGTGGGTCGGAGCGGCTACGAGCGCGATGAGGTGCGCACACGATCGGTCGTTCGTACCACGCGGAGTACGGCGGTGACGCCGCGCAGTTCGTCGACCGGGGTGGAGCGGCATACCACGCAGGAGGCGACGCGGACGCGTGCCCGCACCGTAACGCGCACGCGCGACACGCAGGTGCGCGATGCCGAACAGCCCCGTACGACGACCGGACGCTCTGCCGTAACGCGTGAGGCAATGCGTTCTGGTGAACGTTCCGAAGATCGTGGGGCCGTGGTGCGGCCTGAATCGCAGCGGCCCACAGTAACGCGCCAGCCGAGTACGCAGGGCGCGACACCACGGACGGAGCGGGCACCGGCTACGCGTTCGGGCGACCAGCCCTCCCGTTCCACAACACGCACCCGGCCGCGTGGGGGCAACGACAACCGACAGGAGTTGCAGTATCGTCCGGAAGCGGGGCATACCTATCGAGCGCCGGCCACCCGCACTTCGGCACCGGAGCGTTCGCCGACGGAGATTCTTCCAAGGCGCACGTCACCGCAAGTGCACACTTTGGCGCCGGAGCGCTCCCCAACGGTGAGCGCAACACCCCCTGCACCGCGGATATGGACCTCGCCGCCACGCTCCAGCACTCCGTCGCCGCGCGTGCAATCGGCACCGGCACCGCGTCCGGCTCCAGCCGTCCGTTCCCCGGAAAGCCGCGCTTCAGGGAGCAGCCAGGCTCCAGCGCGAAGCAGCGGCGGGCGTGGTAGTTCCAGGAGCGGCCATTGATCGCTTGAACTCGTATGGCGGAAGGCTTTTCGCAACAGAGCCCGCGTCAGGGCTAATCGGCGCGGGCTTTTGCATGGAGGCAGCGCGTCCTGTCTGGTAATCTTTTTCACCAAGCCTGAATGCGGATTATGAAGTACGCCGTTCAATACCTGGCAGGTGGACTCTGCCTGCTGATGCTGTTGGTCATGCAGGCGCATGCACAGACCGTGGATGACGCCTGGCGCTTTTCGCAGCGGCTCCCAGGCGTGGGCGCACGCCTGACGGCCATGAGTGGTGCCAGCGCGGCCGGAATGGCCGACTACGGCGCGCTTTTCAGCAATCCGGCTGGACTGGGCTACTATCGGGCTTCGGAAGTGGCCGGCGGTCTGACCTGGCTGAACGCCCGTGATGCAGCCACCTACCACGTGCCCGGCAATCGCTTCGACTGGGAAAGCAACCTGCGCGCTACCAACCTGGATCACCTGGTGGCCATCTATAAGGTGCCCACCGTGCGCGGCTCGCTCGTGCTGGGCATGGCCTATGCCCGCGTAGCCGACTTTACACGCCGCCTCTACTTCCAGGGCGACAACGACGCCAACTCTATTACCGATTCCTATCTCCCATATCCGGGGGAATATACGGTGACCTCGGGCGGTGAGCTGCAGTTCAACAGCGACACTCCCTTCATTGCCTATCAGGCCGGGGCGATTGAGTTCTTGCCTTCGGAATATGCGGCCGGGCGCTATCCGTTTTACCAGGCTGTGGCGCCTGGGACCACGATTCGCCAGATCGGCGAGTTGACCGAAGAAGGGGGGCTGCATGAGCTGAGTTTTGGCGGAGCAATCGAAGCGGCACCCAACCTGTTTCTTGGGCTTTCGGTCGGAATCGTCACCGGCTCTTACCGCTTCGAGCGCCAGTATGAGGAGGATGATTTTCGCAACGAGAACACACCGGATCTGTATGCCGTAGCGGTCGATGGAGGATTCCTGTACGGATTTGATTACCTGCGGCTTCGGGATTATTTCGAGTCCGATCTGCAGGGCTTTAGCGTGCGGGCCGGGCTGTCGGCGCAACTGTCGCCGAGCTGGCGGTTGGGCGTCGGCGTGGAAACGCCCGTCTTTTTCTCCGTGCAGGAAGATTACGGCATCGAACTGGAGACCTTCTTCGACGAAGGCGGTTCGCTTCGCTATGGCGGCCAGCCCGGTAATGCCGGCACGGGCTCGTTCGATTATGAGATCCGAACGCCCTGGCGGCTGAGAGCAGGGGTCGCTTACCAGACGCAGCGGCTCCATGTGGGGCTGGACCTGGAGCTGATCGACTGGTCGCAGCTGCGCTTCGATGCGTCCACCAACCGCAGCTTCATCCAGGACCTGAATCGCCAGGTGCGGGACGCGTTGGAGCCGGTGGTCAACACTCGCCTGGGGCTGGCCTATCAGATGGGAGGTACCACGCTCTACGGTGGTGTGGCCGTCTTCCCGGATCCGCATAAGTCCGAGATTCAGAAGGCAGAGGCCGACCGCCAGCGCGTTTTCGGTTCGCTGGGAGCCTCCTTGCAGTTGGCCGAGTCGTTTCGGCTAAACATCGGCTGGACGCAGGAGCAGTTCGACGACTACTACCAGCCCTACGGCGATGTGGAGCGGCCGCCCTACGTGCGTGAAGAGGTGCGGCGGAATCGATTCGTGGTCGGCCTGACCTACACATTCCAGCCGCCGCATGCCCGGGCTACCCGCCCGCCCCGTCGCCGGTAGTGTCGCGGGCCTGGCGTCGGCGTTGCTGCATTAGCTGTCGGTAGCGGTTGGCAGCCTGCACATGCTCCTGGAAGGTGCGGCTGAAGACGTGTTCGCCTTCACCATCGGCCACGAAGTACAGGTAGCCGTGCCGTTCGGCGTAGAGTACGGCGTCGATGGCATCTGGCGAGGGATTGGTGATCGGGCCGGGCGGCAGGCCGCGAAAGCGATACGTGTTGTAAGGGTGATCGATCTGGTAGTCGGCAAAGAGCAGGCGACGCTTCTGGCCTTCCAGCTGAAGAACGGCGTACTGGACGGTCGGGTCGGCCTGCAGCGGCATGCCCTGGCGCAGGCGGTTCAGGTAGACCCCTGCAATCCGGGGACGCTCTTCCGGTCCGGCTTCCCATTCGATGATGGAGGCCAGCGTGACGACTTCGTTGAGGGTTAGGCCCAGGCTGTCGGCGCGAGCCCGTCGCTCGGGTGTGAAGAAGTCAAGAAAGTGTTGATGTACGCGTCGGATTACCGTGCGCGGGTCGGTAAGCCAGTAGAAGAAGTAGGTTTCAGGCAGCAGGCGGCCGAACAGGTGGAGCGTATCGGTCCCCAGCTCAGCGGCCAGGCTGCTGTCGCGCAGCGCGGCCATCAGGGAGTCGGGCGTGCAGGCAAGCGCCTTGCAGACGACAGCTGCCACCACCTCGGGACGCGATCCCGGCGGGATGGTCACCCGGACGGGCGTCTGCAGGCCCCGCCGCAGGACGCTGAGTAGATGGTAGTTGGAAGCGCCGGCTTTGAACGTGTAGTAGCCAGCCTTGATCTGGCGATGCCAACCGGTCAGTCGGGCCAGCCAGACGAATGGGGCGCGATGGCGCAGGATGCCCGCCGCCTGCATCGAATCCACCACCTGCTCGAAGCTCGCCGCCCGGGGGATTTTCACGCCGCGCGTGCCCTCGAACGTCGGGGTATTGGGCGCCAGCGCGATCCAGACCAGGCCACCGGCCAGCAGCAATAGGACCAGTATGACTCCGGCAATCCAGGGCTTCATTCAACTTCTGGAGGAAGATCCTGGTATTTCTGGCGTTCCAGCGCGCGCGTTTCGTCGATCACGCGCTCAAACAGGCGGCGGACGGCCTCATTGGAGAGCGGTCCCTCGTTGGCTGCCAGCACGTTGCGCAGCACCTCCTCTTCGCGCTCAGGTACGTAGACGGGCAGGCCCAGTTTCTTCTTGATATAGCCGATGACGTTGGCGCAGCGGGCACGCTCGTTGAGCAGGCGAAGGATTTCCTGGTCGATCTCGTCGATACGCCGGCGCCAGGGGATCATGTCTGCCTCGGTGGGTGAATCCGGCAGTTCCGGGTAGTGGTTCTGAGCGTGATCAATGGCCTTGTGGAGCTGGTTGAGCGACATAGGCGAGCAGTAAGCCGGATTTCAAACGGTCAGAGCCGGGGCGGCTGCCAGCGTCAGTGTGCTTTCGAGCCCGGCGCGTGCCTTGAAGTAACCGGTGATGGCAATCATGGCCGCATTGTCCATGCAGTAGGCCAGCGGTGGAATATACAACCGCACGTCCAGCTTCTCGGCCAGCACTTGTGCGGCGGTGCGCAACGCTGAATTGGCCGAAACGCCGCCTACGATGGCAACGTGCCGGAGTCCGGTATCCTGAATAGCCCGCCAGAGGGCGTCGATCAACACATCGACGACGGCCTGCTGAAACGAAGCACAGAGATCGGCGCGATGCTGTTCGATGAGGGGGGCTCGCTCGGCCTCCGGGAACTGATCGAGATAGTAGCGTACGGCTGTTTTCAGGCCGCTGAATGAAAAATCGTAACCTTCCAGACGCGGACGCGGGAAGGTCACGAAGTTTGGATCGCCCCGGCGGGCCAGTCGATCGATTTCCGGTCCGCCCGGGTAGCCCAGTCCCAGCAGGCGGGCGACCTTGTCGAAGGCTTCGCCAGCCGCGTCGTCGTGCGTACGTCCTAACAAGGTGTGGCGGAAGCCTTCATCGACGCGCATAAGCTGGGTATGTCCGCCCGACACGATCAGGCACAAGTAGGGAAACGGCGGGGAGGGCGGCTCGATGAAAACGGAGTAGATGTGGCCTTCCAGGTGATTGACGCCGATGAGCGGACGCTTCAGGCCCAGCGCAAAAGCCTTGGCAAAGCTCAGTCCCACCAGCAGCGAGCCAACCAGTCCCGGACCGTAGGTGACGGCGATGGCGTCAAGCTCGCGTGGCGTCAGGCCTGCTTCTTGCAACGCCTGACGTACGACCGGAACAATTCGGCGCTGGTGGTCGCGCGAGGCCAGCTCGGGCACCACGCCGCCGTAGCGCAGGTGCGTGTGCTGTTGGGAGGCAACTACGTTCGCATGCAGCTTTCCCTCGACAACCACAGCTGCAGCCGTGTCGTCACACGAGGTTTCAATGCCGAGAATCGTGCGAGCCTGTGTTACCACGGGTCCAATCTGCTGCAAAGCGTTCAAAGCTGAAAGGCATGCAACAAAACGCGAAAGGTTTCCATCCAGGCAACAATTGATCGAAAGCGCCGTTCTTGACAATGAGCGGAGGATCATGTACACTATAGAAACGACGCTCCTAACTCCGGAAAAGCCATGCGTAAGATTTTCCTACTGATCGGTCTGGTTGTGCTGCTGGGCGTGACCGTCCCGGCGCAGGCTCAGCTCCGCGCGGATGTTCCTTCGGCTGTGCAGCGCGCGCCCATACGGCTCTACAATCCAGGGACCGGCTTTTCGCTGAGCGATCTGTTCAGCCCGGAGCATTTCCGCATGCAGCACTCCTATGAAATGAGCATGGGCACCATCGGCGGCTACAGCTACTCGCTGGGCGTTTACACGAACTCGATGCGCTGGCAGTTCAGTGACAAGCTGGCCGCCCGTGTGGACATCGGCGTAGCCCATTCGCCATTTGGCGGCAGCATGGGTCTGAACCGACGGCCGCACATCTTCCTCCGCAATGCCGAGGTCGCCTATCGGCCGCGCGAGAATATGCTGTTCCAGTTTACTGTGCAGCAGAGCCCCTACGGCTACTTCATGGCGCCATATGGCCACTATCCGTTTCGGAGCTCAGAGCAGGCCCTGTTTTGGAAGGATCGGTGAGGCAAGAGATTTGCTGCGCACACGCTGAACGTGCGCTATGGCGAAAAAGACGTGGCGTAGGAAGAGGCGTTCCGGAAGGCTCGAAAATTTGCTGCTCATTCTTTTGATCGGGAGCGTCGGGGTTCTGCTGTACGCGTTGGGCGTGCGTCTGCTGGCGCCACGGGTCGATCCGGTCCGGGAAGCCAATCGGGCCCACCTGGTTGGGGACATCATTCAGCTCGAAGTGCGCAATGGGTGCGGGGTGGACGGTGTGGCAGCGCGCACGACGCGCTATCTTCGGGAGCACGGCTTTGATGTGGTGGAGATGGGAGACTACACATCTTTTGACGTGGCCCATTCGATGGTGATCGATCGCGTAGGCGATCTGGAGGCCGCCCGTAAAGTAGCTGCCGTGTTGGGCATTCCCAAAGAACGGGTGCGTCAGGAGCTTCAGCTGGATCTATTTCTGGATGCCTCCGTCATAATTGGAAAAGATTACGCCCAGCTGGCGCCGTTTCGGGAGTAAGTCGAACCAAAACGAGGAGGAATGAAGAAGCTTCAGACCTCAAGAATGCAGTCGGATCGTCGGCATCGCGTGCATTATCCTGCGCAGGTGCTGGCGCGGCACGTGGTCGATGCCGCGTTGGAGAAGAAGGCGCAGGACCTGGTCGTGATGGACATGCGTCAGGTTAGCAGGGTAGCCGATTACTTTGTGCTCTGCACCGGACAGTCAGATCTGCAGATTCGCGCGATTGCTGAAGCCATCGAAGAACGGCTTGAACAGCACTGCCAGGAACGGCCCTGGCACGTGGAGGGTCGTGAACATCTGCAATGGGTTGTGCTCGACTATGTAGACGTGGTGGTGCACATCTTTACGCCTGAAAAACGGGCCTTCTATGCGCTGGAGCGGCTCTGGGGCGATGCGCCGCAGGAACAGGTGACGGAAGATCGCTCTGGGGCCGATGTGCGGCTTCTGCAAGCGTCGGTAGCCAAGGCGGCAGGCTAATTCTTGGCGAGCGTGCGGGTACGATGGGGGCATGGACTGCTGATGCTGGCGCTTTGGAGCGCCTGCATCGGCCCCCGTCCGCTGGCTCCAGATGACCAGTTCGGGCACCGCTACCTGGGGCAGGCTCCGGATGGTTGGGAAACATTAACCCTGACGCCTCCAGATTCCACGGAGGCCTACTGGTACTATCCGGTGCCGATTGACACCGTCCATGTCCGCCCGGCGCCTTTCCGGCTGGATCTGTCGCCGGCCATGCAGGCGGTGCCCGTCGAATTGCTGATCAAAGGCAGCCTGCCCGATGCCTGCTCAGAACTGGACAGCGTGGCGCAGGAGCGAGCCGGCCATCTGCTGCGTGTTCAACTCTGGATGCGTCGGCCGCAACGCAGAAGTTGCCGGCCCATAGTGCGGTCCTTTCGTTTTTACCTGACGCTGTCCGATAGTTTGGCGTCCGGCAGCTACACGCTGAAGCTCAATGGTCGCGTCTTTGCGTTTGAGATTCGCGTTCCTGAAGAATAGCCGAACCGGAAACGTCTGTTGGGGGCCGACGTAGCTGGAGCAACCCGAAACCAACCGGAGCCGGGACGATGGCCCGTACGTTTCTGGTGCTGGGTGCTTTGCTGGCTGCTCTGGCGGTAGCACTGGGCGCGTTTGCTGCACATGGGCTGGCGCCGCGCGTCAGTCCTGAACGGCTGCAAACGTTCGAGACAGGCGTGCGCTACCAGATGTACCACGCATGGGCCCTGTTATTGACCGGCTGGCTGCTATACCAGTTAAGTGCGCCGGGATTGATTGTGGCCGGATGGTGCTTCTTGGCCGGCATCGTGCTTTTCTCCGGCAGCCTCTATGGGCTGGTGCTTACCAACACACCGTGGCTGGGTGTCGTGGCCCCGCTGGGCGGTACGGCCTTCATCCTGGGTTGGGGCGTGCTGGCCTGGAGCCTCTGGCAGACCCTTCGCGCTTAGCTCACCTCGTCCTCCTCGAAAAGCAGCGTGATGCTGGGGAGCAGGTCGTGCTCGCGGGCCAGCGCCAGCAACGCATCGGCCGCCGCCTCGGGCGTATCATAGATTCCGTACTCCCGGGAATCAACCGCCAGCGCGTAGCCCACTTCTTCGTCGATCTCGCCCGGCTCCCACGCCGTCGCCTCCTCGATCGTGAAATGTCCTTCCTCCGGTACGTAGGAGGCGATAAACCGCTCCTTCCCCTCGTGCGGATCAACCAGGCTGAGGTTGCCCAGCGCGCCGTACTCTTCGTCGTAGAAGAGGGCTTCGGCAATCAACTGGCGCGCGAAGTGCTCGAGATCGAAACCAGCCATAGCCTGCCTTATACAGGTTGACAAAAAGATGCTCAGACAACCGAAACGATCGGTTTCGGTTCCATTTCTATGAGGCGACAGCGTCCGATTGAACCCAGGTTGCAATGTTTTCTTTTCCGAGATAATCTTCGAGAAACGCGAACGCCTCGGCTTCTTCGTAGACGGTCAGCGCTGCTTCGAAGCGTTCGGCAAAGTGGTAGAGCAGGCGTGTGCGCACCTCGGCTTCATCAACGGGATGGCCCAATTCGGTGGCCAGCGACGTTACGCCCCGGTCGGAAATGCCGCAGGGTACGATGTAGGAAAAATAGCGCAGCTCGGTGTTCAGATTGAAGGCGAATCCATGCATCGTAACCCAGCGGCTGCAGCGGATGCCCATGGCGCAGATCTTCCGTTCGGGCCCCCGAGCATCTGGCCCGATCCAGACGCCGGTACGTCTGGCTACGCGTCCGGCCTGCAGGCCATAGTCTGCGCAGGTGCGGATGATTGTCTCCTCCAGCTCGCGCAGGTAGCGGTGAATGTCGGTGAAAAAGCGGTCCAGGTCCAGGATGGGATAGCCCACGAGCTGGCCGGGACCGTGGAAGGTGATGTCCCCTCCGCGATCGATATGGAAAAATTCGGCGCCGCGAGCGCGCAGCGCTTCTTCGGAGAGCAGCAGGTGGTCTAGGCGGCCGTTTTTGCCCAGCGTATAGACGGGCGGGTGCTCGACGAGCAGAAACACGTGAGGGATGCGCTGTGGAGGTTCCTGGCGCTTGGCCGCCACCAGCCGGGCCTGTAACAGCTTCTGCAGGTCCCAGGTAGGCTTGTAAGCTACGCGCCCCAGATAGCAGACGACAACCGGTTCAGCCATGGTAATCTTCGAGCGTTTGCGGCCTTTTACGCCGGGCGGCGGCCGACGTGCCCTCAGTTCGAGATGCTTACGCGAATGTTGAACCCGCCCTGCATGGTCGTAGCCGAAGGCATACGGCTATCGGCACTCTCAAAGCGTTCGTATCGAAGCTGGAAGCTGGCCGAAACGCGGTTGCTGAACTGATAAGAGAGCTGGGGCGCAATCGTAGTGCGCGTCCACGAGGTGAGGATAGGCGCAAAGTCCGGACCGAGTGCGTCTTGGGGATCGAAGGCGTCCGGATCGTCGGCAGCAGCCTGCATGGCCCTGAAGAGCGAGAAACGCCGCTCCTCGGTGGAGGAGCGGGCGATATTCAGGCTGATGCCAACGCGGTTGTTCAGGCGCTTGATGGGCAGGAACGGAATACGCAGGCCTTGTACTTGGTAGCTGAGCGTGAAGGCCAGCTCGCTTGTGGCGCTTGCGTTGACTTCGTTGTTTGTGGTGAGCGAGTAGGAGCGGCTCCTGGACCAGGCCAGGTTCGTCTGCAGGCGATTTTTCCAGGTGATGTCAAGCCCGATCAGTGGCTGGTAGCGTTCGTTGATGCGGACGGCACTCACTTCGTAGCGGGGGAATCGGTAACGGATGCGGCGGCTGCCCAGCACGAACGTGCCGAAGGCGGTCGCCGGGTCGTCGGCCAACGCATTCAGGTTGGTGCGGTAGTCGGCGCTGTAGTCGGCACTATAGCCGTGGCGGATCATAACGCTTTGGGCCAGCCGCTGGAAGAGCGGCCAGTTTGACAGGCCCGAGTAGGTAAGTTGCCATCCAGGCAGTGGAATAGGGGTGTGCGTGCCCAGCAGGCCTGGCGTGTGCATGAAGGCACGTCGGAAGTCAGCCACTACCGAAGCATTAGTCAGCGCCACGCGTCCGTCGCTGTTCTCGTCCCCGATTTCGGTCGGGTCGGCATTCTGGCTGAGATCCTGGCGATAGGTTTCGAGCTGGCGTCGGAACAGCTCCAGGTACGACGCGCCAAAAGCCCAGATCGACGCCCGACTGGTACCCCGCTCGGTCATCGTGGTATCGACGCCACTGCTTTCCAGCGGTCGGTAGGAGTAGTCGATGCGTCTGTTCCAGTTGACATTCCAGTTGAGCGACACCTGCAAGCTCGGACTGAGCTGCAGGGCCGTAGAGGCGCGCAGCTCGTAATCATTGTTGAGCGCGTCGGCTACCTGGAGGCTAGGATCCAGCACGCGGTTTGCGAGATCGACGCGGCGGTCCAGGCCGAAGCGATAGCCTACTGATGGTCCCCGCCCGCGCAGCGCGTCGAGCAGGCTGTAGGCCACTTGCACGCTATCGATTGGACCGCTTCCGACGTTGCTTGAGGCACTGCTCCAACCGGCGCGACCCGTAATTTGAAACGTTTCGATACCGGTGATGGCCAGAAAGAGCCGCCGCAGCAGCACGACAGGGTTGGGGGGTCGGATCAGTGGCTTGGGTTTGTCTTGTGCTTCTTCGGTTCGAGGTTGACGGCGGCGCTGGTTAGACTGACGCTCCTGCTCTTCCAGCTTTCGGTAGAATTCAAACTTGCGCCAGAGTTCGCGGGGGCGCAGCGTCAGACCACTGCTCAGACTGGCCTGGTTCGAGACGCTGGCGCCCGTGTTGCGCTGGATGGAACCGTTTTGCCAGTTGAACTGGGCTGTGTAGTTGAGGTCTTGCAGTTGCATCCAGCGCATACGCAGGTTGGGACGCAGCACGGCCGTAAAGCGTTGCTGGTAGTTATCGGTGCGCAGACCTTCGGCGCCATCCAGGATGCGCTGCATGACGCGTTGGGCGGGCACCGGCTGCAATCGGTACTGCTCGAAAGCCCGTACGCCGACGTCCGCCGGGTCTACAAGCCCACGGGCCAGCGCCTCGGCCATCGTCAGCCCGCGCAGGACCGTGTCGGGCAGAACGACCTGATAGATCGTGTCGACGCTGATCGCATTGAGGCTCTGGCGGGTGTTTGTGTCGAAGCTCAGGTTTAGGAAGGTGAACGGGTTGTACTGCAGGCTGAAGGTGCGGCTATGGGCCAAACTGTGCTGCTCGCGGATCGGATGGGCAACCAGATCCGGAAGCTCGGTGTTGCCGCGTCCGGGTAGGACAGCCGGACGGTCCTGGCTTCCCGAAAAGTTGCGGCTGGCATTGCCAGACCAGGAGAGGCTCTGGGGCAGGTAGTTGAAGCGTAGATCGCCCAGCAACCCAATAAGCGGCAGGTCGTCGAGGAACCAAAGCGGCCGTACTGTACGAGGCCGCTGGATGTTCAGGCGGTAGCTTAGCGAGGTATTCCAGCGCCAGGAATTCTGAAAGCGCTGGGTGGGGCTTCGGGCCTGGGTTTCGGCAAAGGCATAACTGAAGCTAAGCCCGTCCACCAGCGTGCGCATCAGCCAGGAACGGGACCCCTGCTTTTGAATGCGGAAACTATAGGAACGCGTGAGCGAATGCGTCTGCACGCGCTCAATAATGGCCTGGCGTTGCAATGCCCGTTCGCGGCGGGAGAGCGTGGTATCCCGATCGATCTGGTTGAGCACTTCTTCGACGCGTACGTCACCGCGGGCCGGATCGAAGCGAGGGGTGGTGGTGCTGGACTGCACCTGGAGTGAAAAGGGGATTGACCAGCCGTAGCGACGGGGGAGCAGGCGGTCCAGGTTGAAGTCGGTGGCGATGCTCCAGCTCTGCTGGTTTGTCTGTTCACGCTCGCCCAGCGTGCTTGAGAGCGAGCCAAAGCCGTCGGTTTGCATCCGGAAATTGGCCCGCACGCGGCCCAGGTCGGCCAGCTTCAGGTTCAGGTTGGCTACGGCCGCATAGCCGTTTTTTTCGTCGTAGCCCGAAACGCGCAGTTCGTTAAGCCAGACCACCACCTCTTCGAGTCGGTCGCGCGGGTCGGCACTGCCCGACGGCGCCGGGTTGCGCACGCCGATGATGATCATCGTGATGCGTCTCAGGGAGGGGTTGCCTTTGACGGCCAGGCGCGTGCCCGGCGGTGCAAATTCGTCTGCATTCGGCACGCCCGGTGCGGTGGGATGGCCGTCGATTTCGTTCCAGAAGACGCTGTCGGCCGGGAAGCCCGCCGCATCGCGGGCAATTTTCAGTTCGTTGAGCGCGCCCAGCAGGATGTTGACCGAGTTCAGGTCGATGGCCCGGTCACCCCAGCGCTGGAAGGTCTGCCACAGCTCGTCGCTGTTGCCCGAGGTAACTGAGCTGGGCATGAGCGGCTGCTCGTATTCGTAGTAGTCGCCGCTGGCGTTCGAGCCCAGTCGCACGAAGAGGCGAACTTTCTGGCGGGCAGCCTCGAGATCCTGCTGGGCCAGCGCTTCGAGCGGCGTGCCGTCGCCCAGGCGGCCATGCAGGTGGACGAACATGCGCAGGTTCGAATACTTGAGCAGGTCCAATCCTTGGGTGAAGGTCTTGTAGATGCCGCGCTGGTGGCCGGGGAAGAGATTCTCAACGCGCAGTACCAGGGCCTGCTCGCGGGCGTTGCGCACCACGCCGCTGGCCGTCCGCACCTGGCTGATGATGGCGCCGTTAGGTGTGCGGTAGATGTCGGGATTTTCTTCGTTATTGACACTGGAAATGCTGACGCGTGTGTTTGTGAAGAGCGTGTCGGAGGGCGTCTGCTCCTCGAGAGCTACCTCTTCGGCCTTGCGCCACTGGCTACCCACGAGCTCGAAGGTGGCATAGCGCAGGGTGATGGGCACGCGGTGGCCCGTGGTCCACATCCGGATCGACTCGATCAGCGAGAAGTCCTGGATATTCCCTACGCGGCGCGTGTAGTTGCGCACTGGGATGCGTACCTGGTACCAGGTTTCGCCCCGGCTGTTGGTAATAGCCCCGACGATATAGTCGTCTTCGCGGTCGGGCCGGGCCAGCGAGTCGAGTACGGCCTTACTGAGCGGGATTTCGTACTCGAAGTAGCTGTTGTCCGTGTCGATCGATGCGTTGAAGTTTAAGTCTTCGGTATCTGGGATGCGGGAGTTGCCGCGTCGCACGGAAGCGTTTGTGGCGAGCTGGTTCTGGGTTTCGTAGGCGTTCAGCTCCAGGCCGGGGAAGTAGTGGGCAAAGCGTTCCTGGAGTGGGACGCCATTCGGATACAGCTCAGGTGGAAAGAGTTCGGGATCGTCGAAGAACGCTTCGTTGTCGAAGCTCTGGTAATCGTCGCCGGAGGGGTCCCGTAGCGCGCGGGCATGTTCGGCTCGGTAGCGGGGGTCGGGGTTGTTGGGATCGAGCGCTTCAAGGAAGCGCCGGAAGTGGAACGCCTCGGTGTAGATCTCGGGATACGCGGAGGGATCGTAGGAGGCAAGTCCATCGAGACCCAGGTCTTCGGTGCGGCGCAGGCTCAGGTCCAGATCCACCGAGTTGTTTTGAATGCTGGTCGGATAGCGGCTCCACTGGTCGCCTCGGAAGCCGGAAGTCGGATCGGTCATCGATAGGCCATCTTCCGCATTAAGCTTGCCGTTTGGAATTACGTCCTCGGAGATGGAGCCCAGGTCGATGTACAGTTTGGCATCGGGACCGGCGTCGCGCTCGGGGTTTTCGGGGAAGGGGCGAAAGATAAATTCGATAAACTCGATGTTTTTTAGATTAAAATCCGTGTAGCCTTCCGGTAGGCGTTGCATCATGCCGCCCCAGACCTCTTCGGGATGGGCAAGGAAGTCTGCCAGCTCGGTCGTGTAGTTGTAGGGGCCGCGGCGGTAGGGGTTGAAGTACACGTCGAGGGTGGGCAGCGTCTGGTTCAGCTCGCCGCGGACGTCACGGTTGGGGAAGACGTCGGTAATGAGCACGGGACGGACGGCCTCCGGATCGTAGACCGGCGCGCGGCGGGCCAGGTCGGCTACCAGCACCTCGCTGAGCTGATACCAGGCGAAGATGCCACGCCAGGTGGTGCGTAGCGAGTCGTACAGACTTCCGGTGAAGCTGGCCGGATAGCGGGCAATCGAATCGGGCGGCGAGGCCAGCCGCCAGCTGCCGGGCTGTTTGAGCGAGAGGGTGGTTTCGAAGCCCTCAAAGTCGTCGATGTAGGAGATGCCTTTCAGTTCGTCGGCCGGGAAGTCGCGGTTGTTGTCGCGCAGCTCGCGGCGTGTTTGCTCGAAAGCCAGCGTCTCGCCATGACCAGGTCGGAGCTGAGCGAACTCACCAGAGAAGGAAACTTCGCTGGGCTCTTTGGTCTGTATCAGGGGCAGGGCGTCGAGCGCATACGTGAGCCAGTGCGGCTGCGCGGTAAATGAGCCGTCGATGCCCCAGATCATGTTGTTGATGGGCTCTTCACCCAGGCGAAACTTGTCGACAGGCGACTTTTGGCTCAGGCGCATCATGGTGGCGCCCAGCGCCAGGTTCTCACCCAGCGTGTAGTCGGCGCGCAGGCCCAGCAGGGTCTTTTTCTGCAGGTTGAACAGGGCGTTCTGCTCGTAGGAGATCTGGATTTCGCGGCCGGGCGTGAGGTAGGCCGGGTTGACGATGCGCACTGTGCCGCTCTGGTAATCGACGACGAAGTCGACGCCTTCCTGCAAAGGCGTGCCGCCTGAGGTGACGCGCACGGAGCCTTCGACCAAGCCAGCATAGGCTTGCAGGTCGTAGAAGTCCTGCACGGCGCTTCGGTAGGAGCCCTGGATGCGATAGACGTTGTGCTGCGTGTTGCGGCGGGCGTTTTCCTTTTTCTGGGTATAGAGATCGCGGAAAACATAGCGGTCTTTAAGGGCCGCCTTCTGATCGTCAGGCAGCTCGGTGGCCTCGATAAGCTGTTCGAGGCGTTTGCCGAAGGGTTCCAGGAAGGGGAAGAGAAGCAGGCCCTCCCCGGGGTCGATGGTGATGCTGGGTAGGAAGTCAAAACGGTTGTCGGGCACAGGTGCCTGGTCCTGATTGAGGCGGTCCAGGCCGAGCAGTTGTAGCAGCGTGCGTTGGGCGCCCAGTTCGGTTAGAAACTTCTGGGCGGTCTTGCCGGGCGGCTGGTAGTAGATCTCCAGATCGAAGTCCTCCGGGTTGATGCCGCGGCCGGGCAGGCGATAGAGGTTACGCAGTTCCAGATACCAGACGGCTGGGTTGTAGCCAGTAGCAGGGGAAGGTTGGCGGAGCTGGCTCGGTCGCAGCAGCTTGAGCACGAGGCGGTCTTCGTCCTGCCCACCGCCGGCACCACCTGTCCCGGAGGAGAAGTCGCCTACCTGGTAGATACGGCCGCCGGCCCGATAGCGGAAGGCGACGGCCAGCGCTTCGTTTTCCTGCAGGCGCTGCGTGAGTGAAATGTAGCCGAGCACTTCGTCGTAGGTGTAGTCGCGGCCAGGTTCCAGACGCTTGAAGCGGCCGATTTGGAAGTCGTCTTCGCTTAGGCCGCGCTGATCTTTTAGATAAGCCGCTGCATTCGCCTGGCCGTTGCGCAGATAGGTATCGACTTCGCCACCGGCTGTGTCGTCGTAGCGGTCGTTGTTGTTGTCAGGCAGCGCGCCGGCATCGTCACGTGTGTAGGCATTGGCCTGCGTCAATAGCTCCTCGGGCTCACCCAGATCGACAATAGCCACCACCTGGCGCACGTTCTCGTCATCGCGAACCGGATAGACCAGCTTCCAGACTTCGATCTCAGTGATGCGCTCGAATCCGTTGGCCACGCGGATGTTGGGGGGATCAGAGAGCGCGTCCTCCCACCAGTTGCGGAAGTAGTAGGCCAGAAAGAAGTGCCGACCGTCGTCGTAGTCGGTGGGCTGCAGGTCGAACGTGGTGGTCCGGGCGCCACCGCTGATTGTCAACGAGTTAGCCTGACCTTCCTGCTGGCTGGCCACGGTGGTGAGGTGTAGGCCACCAAGCTGGAATTGCGCCTTGATGCCGAACAGGCTCTGGCCGCCCCGAATGAGCTGGGAGGGCGTCTGCAGCATGACATTGCCGGCCTCAATGCGCTGAATAATTTCGTCTTCGTAGCCGGTGTATTCGAGCCGGAGCTGGTTCTGGTAGTCGAACTGGTTATTCGTATCCCAGTTGACGTTGACGCGGAGTTTGTCGCCGATAGTGCCCGTGATACCCAGTCGCAGGTCCTGCTTGAAGTCCGGATCGAGCTGTGCGGCGCGGCCTGAGAAGGCGACCTGCTGGTCACTTTTGCGGTAGTTGAAACCGGCGTTGATATCGGCCTGGCCGTTGACACGCAGGTCCACTTCGGGACGGCCGAAGATCGTGGTGAAGGCACTCTGGCGGCCGCCGGGTAGCGCGATGCTCACGCCCAGACCACTCCGGCGTCGCTGATTGGCCTGGCGTTGCCGTTGGGTCTGGACGGTGCTCCAATTCTGACGTAGCGTCTGGCGCAGCCGCAGCTTCCGGTAGGTTTCAAAGTCAAACGTAACGGGTACGCGTACGTCGCTCGGACCGATGCGCTCGTGGATGTGATAGGCCAGGTGCGTCGAGTCGAGCGTAACCTCGTGCTTCCAGGTGCTTGGACGTAGCGCTGTCAGCGAGGTCTTGCGTGGCCAGAATTGGGCATAGGGTAGATCGCGCGTGTGGCTGGGCAGCAGGCGGTTGGCCCGTGGTGTGCGCAGCGTGTCGGTACGGGACGAGTCGGCTTGCAGGCTGTCCGGCAGCGTCTGTGCGTGCAATGCCCAGGTGCCGGTTGGCGTGTGCACTCCGGGTAGTAACAATCCACCTACCAGCAGCAATGCCAACCCACTCCAGAATTTCCCGGCACGCAGCGCTTCGCTCATGACCAACCGGACAGGGTGCGTTCTTTCCGGACGTTTGCCCTCCTTGCCTTTCCCAAGAGGAAAGGCGTAAGCCGGTTATAGGAGGATGGTTCGACGTGGTAGCGCTCGCGCGATACGACTCCAGCAGGTTGGGCTTACGTGCATACTGGCGATCAAAAAGCACACTACAGGTAAAGCTACGATGCCGATGGGGCTTTGAGCAAGGGGGCACCGGACTCCAGCAGCAGATCCAACAGATGAATCAGGTAACGCCGGAGCTGGCGGCGATCCACGATGTCGTCCAGAAACCCGTGCTCCCGAAGAAATTCGGCGCTTTGGAAGCCGGGTGGCAAATCCTGGCCTACTGCCTGACGGATGACCCGTGGGCCGGCGAAGCCGATCAAGGCACCAGGTTCGGCCAGGTTGATGTCGCCCAGCATGGCAAACGAAGCGGTCACACCGCCCGTGGTGGGATTCGTCATCAGGGAGATATAGGGAAGCCGCGCTTCGTCAAGTCGGGTAAGCAATGCGGCCGTTTTGGCCATTTGCATCAGACTGAGGATGCCTTCCATCATGCGGGCGCCGCCGCTTTGGGAGATGATCAACAGCGGAATACGCTCGTTGTAAGCTGTCTTGATGGCGCGGGCGACGATCTCGCCCACCACCGAGCCCATCGATCCACCGATAAAGCGAAAATCCAGCGCGGCCGCCGAGATGCGATGGCCCCCTACTGTGCCGGTAGCCCGCTGGGCCGCTTCATTGAGGCCAGTTTGGCGCCGGGCTTCTTCGATGCGCGCCGTGTAGGGTTTGCGATCAACGAACTCCAGCGGGTCGGCCGAGGTCAGGTGCTGGTCGTGCAAGGTGAAACGTCCTTCATCGAAGATGAGCCGAAAGTAGTCCAGGCTCGTCATGGGAAAATGATACCCGCATTTGGGGCACACGCGGGCATGCTCGGCCAATTCGCGCCGGTGCAGGATGTGGGAGCATTCGGAACACTTTTCCCACTGGCCTTCTGGCACATCGATCTGCTCGTCGCGGGAGGTAAGAATGCCTTGCGTTTTGCGCTTAAACCAGGCCATGTTGCTGTCAAACTCGTTGGGGTAGGATTTGTAGCATACAAAAATTCAGGAGGAAAGGGAAGAGGCTGGTGTGGGACAATGCGGCTTTGCCACAAAATCCTTCAGGTAGAAAGGCTCGAAGGCCGCTACATCCTCGAAACGTTCGGTTCGGTAGCGTTCCAGGCCGAGCCTTCCTACCCAGAAGGCCCGCAGGTTGTGCTGCAAGGGATCGAGCAGCCGAAGCAAGGCGGGGGGATCGGTCAGGTAGGTTGCTACGCGTAACGTCCCCTCGCCTACCAGCCAAAGGCGGCTGTTGCCACTTGGGCGGGGGAGCCAATCAGGCACCGAGGCCGCCTCCAGCGCTATGGGATCAGCCAGCAGCTCCAGCGAAGCATCTGAGGCGATCCGGTAGGCGGCCGTGTACACTTCGGCCCGTCGCGAGTTCAGCAGTGGAACGACGACGTCGCCGGGCAGCGCGTATGGTGTGACCGAGGCGGCCAGCGCCTCCAGCGTAGGCACCCCGATCAGGCGGGCGCCGGTCGCTTCGACCAGTCCCTTGGCCGTACTGACGCCCACACGGAGACCTGTGTAGGAGCCTGGTCCCATGGATACGGCCACGGCGTCCAGCTCGGCGGCCTGCAGTGCGCACCGTTCCAGTGCGTTGGCAATCAGCGGAGTAAGCTGCTCAGCATGGATGCGTCCGCGCTGCAGGATCGCTTCGAAGCAGAGCGATTCGCCGGCAAACAGGGCCACGCTGCACACGTCTGTGGCCGTTTCCAGGGCAAGGAGTAAAGGTTTCATGCAGCGGTCGGCTTGACTATTTCGGATTCGCTTATATCTTAAACAAAACCCCAAAGGGGCAGTTCTTTCCCGAAAACAACCGGGGCTTGGCGGGGCGTTTGCGAAAGCGCTTCGGCCCGGTCCAAACCAGCAGGAGGTGCCTATGAAGGTCTACGAAGCCACGCACATTCGTAACGTTGCGCTGGTCGGACACCAGGGAAGCGGTAAAACGATGCTGGCCGAAGCCATGCTCTATACGGCTGGTGTCATCTCGCGCATGGGATCGAGCGAAGAAGGCAACACGGTCAGCGACTATCACCCCAGCGAGAAAGAACGCGGCATGTCGGTCTTTACGTCGCTGCTGCATCTACCCTGGCAGGATCATAAAATCAATGTGCTCGACACGCCAGGTTACCCAGACTTCGTCGGGGAGGTGCTGGCCGCGCTTCGTGTGGCAGACCTGGCCATCTATGTGATGAACGCTGTTGAGGGTGTCCAGGTAGGCACAGAGCTGGCATGGGAGTACGGTCTCAAGCAGGAAATCCCGTCTATGTTCGTAATCAACCACCTGGACCGGGCCGAGTCCGACTTCCGCATGCTGGTGGCGCAGATCAAGGAGCGGTTTGGGCGTGGGGCCACGGTGGTGCAGATCCCGGCCGGAACGGGCACGCGCACGATCATCGATGTGCTACACATGAAGCAGCTCACCTACCCGAAGGGTAGTCTGAAACCAGAGGAAAACGAGATCGACCCGGCCTTTCGTGAAGAGGCAGAGGAGCTCCATACGGCGCTCATCGAAGATATTGCGGAAAACGATGAAGGCCTGATGGAGCTGTACTTCGAGAAGGGCACGCTCACCGAAGACGAAATGCGTAAGGGGCTTCGGGCGGCCATGATCCGCCGGCAGCTCTTTCCGATCTTCGTGGTGAGCGCCACCGAGGTGATCGGTATTTCGCGGCTGCTGAGCTTTCTGGTGAACGTGGCGCCCTCGCCCGCCGACATGCCGCCCGCGAAGCTGGTAGATGGCGGCACGCTGGCGCCCGATCCCTCGGGGCCACCGGTGGCCTTTATCTTCCGCACGATGGCCGAGCAGCACGTAGGCGATTTCTCTTACTTCCGCGTCTACTCGGGCACGCTGGAGCAGGGGATGGACCTGGAAAACGCGCAAACCGGCACCACGGAGCGGCTGGGCTCACTTTATGCCATGAACGGCCGCGAGCGGGAGGCCGTCCCGCGCATGGTGGCCGGCGATCTGGGTGCCACGGTCAAACTGCGCGACACGCACACGAACAACACGCTCCGGCCCAAGGGCACGTCCTTCGTGTTGCCACCTATCGAATTCCCCGAGCCGCGCTATGCAGTGGCCGTGCGTCCGTTACGCGAGGGCGATGAGGACAAGATGATGCAGGGGCTGCACCAGCTCGTCGAGGAGGACCCGTCGCTGCGGATCATTCAGGATCCGCTCCTGCGCCAGATCGTGCTGGCCGGCCAAGGCGAAATGCATCTGGAGATCGCCCGCTTCCGCCTTAAGAACCGCTTTGGCGTGGAGGTGGAGTTCGTCAAGCCAAAGGTGGCCTATCGGGAGACGATCCAGACAAGCGCCCGCACCTCCTACCGCCACAAGAAGCAGACGGGCGGTGCCGGACAGTTCGCCGATATTTCCATCCACATCGAGCCGCTGGTCGAGCCGTTCCAGCCGCCCTCAGACATTACCGTGCGCGGTGAGGTGACCATCGAGACGAACTGGGGCGCCCGCGTGCACTTCGTCGATGCCATCGTGGGCGGTGTCATCGACATGAAGCGGTTCTTTGGGGCGATCCAGAAGGGCGTGCTGGAGGCCATGCAGAATGGCCCGATTGCAGGCTATCCGGTCGGGGACGTACGCGTGATCATCTATCACGGCGGCATGCACCCGGTCGACTCCAACGAGGCGGCGTTCAAGACAGCTGCCCGCATGGCCTTCCGTGAGGCGTTCAAGAAGGCGCAGCCTGTGCTGCTGGAGCCCATCGACACGGTGGAGGTAATTGTGCCCGATGCCTTCACCGGCGACGTGATGGGCGATCTAAATACCCGCCGCGCCCGCATCCAGGGCATCGAGACGGAAGGCGTCTTCCAGAAGATTAAGGCCTACGTGCCCGAGGCCGAGTTGTATCGCTATGCTACGACGCTGCGCTCGCTCACGCAGGGGCGCGGTATTCATCGGGCCCGCTTCAGCCACTACGAGCCCATGCCGCGTCATGTGCAGGACAAAGTGGTGGCGGAAGCCGAGGCCATGCAGGAGGCCTGAGGCGATTCGTGCGGTGCGAAGCGTCTGCAAAGGGCCGTTTTATCACGTGTCAGAATTGAGAAACACCCTGCCGGGAGGGAGAGGACATCGTGTCGTCAGAAAGCACCCGCGCAGCAAGACGCGCAGGCGTCTGCATCCATCGCCAACCGTAGCCCACGAACACTGCTCCCCCTTGTAGGGGGAGCTGCCGCGAAGCGGCTGAGGGGGTCTCGCTGAATCCCTCGCCAACGCCGGCACTTCCAAACGCCGACGCTGAAAAAAACCAGGAAGCACCCTCCCCCTAGCCCTCTCCCTGGAAGGGAGGGGGAAGTTCCGCTTTGGGCGCACCTGCCTGGACAAAAGACAGCTGTGAAACCAACGCAATGGTTTGAGGAGCGGCATGAACCTTCATAAAAAAACGCCCCGATTCGAATCGGGGCGCTTTTTTCGCGGTGGCGCGGGAGGGATTCGAACCCTCGACCTCCGGGTTATGAATCCGACGCTCTAACCGACTGAGCTACCGCGCCAACCAACCTTCATTGAAATTACAGCGGGCGCCAACGTTCCCGCAAACACCTTTGCCAATGAACAAGGCGGGCACTTTGTTTCGGTCCATCCCGTTAATAGCGTGCAAAACAACAAGTCCATGAGCTGGGAGCGCATCATCGGACAGGAACGCGTCGTCGAGGCGCTGCGGCGGGCACTGGCGCAGCAGCGCGTGGCCCATGCCTATTTGTTCTATGGCCCCGACGGTACAGGCAAGCGGGCGGCCGCGCTGACGTTCGCACAGGCGCTCGAGTGTGCGCAAGGCGGCAGCGATCCATGCGGCCACTGCGTGCCGTGCACGAAAGTGGCACGTCTGATTCACCCCGATGTGCAGGTGATGCTGCCACATCCCAGCGATGCTGACCCGGATGATCTCTACGAACGCCTGCAACGGCTGGCCACTCAGCCTTACGCTACCGTGGATTACATCCGTCGACCTGTTCTAGACGACCCGACGCGGGCCTCTAACAAGCAGGCGTTCTATTCGGTGGCCCGCATCAACGAATCACTCCGGCGCAGCGTCAGCTTCAAGCCGCTGGAAGGCCGCTATAAAATCGCCATTCTGATCGACGCCGACCGGATGCGCGTCGAAGCAGCCAATGCCTTTCTGAAATTGCTCGAAGAGCCGGGACCGCAGACGGTCTTCATCCTGACCACGTCTCGCCCTGATCATTTGCTACCCACCGTTCGCTCGCGCTGCCAGCACCTCCGGTTCGATCCGCTACCGGCCAAGGCGATTGCGCAGGCACTGGTGGTTCGGGAGGGCGTCGACGAAACGCGGGCCATGGTGCTGGCGCGCATGGCCGATGGTTCCTTCAGTCGGGCGCTCGACCTGCTCGAAAACGAAGTGCTGCAGGCCGACCGTGAGCAGGCCCTGGTTTTTCTGCGACAGGCCTATCGCTTCCATAGTGAGGCGCTGATCGATTTGGTGGAGCAATGGAGCACACTGGGACGCGAGCGCCTCAAGGGCTTGCTGCAGCTTATGCTGGGCTGGGTGCGCGATCTGGTGCTGTTCCGGACGCTCGGCAACAAGGCCGAGCTGGTCAACCTCGACCAGCAGGAGGCCATCCAGCGCTTCTGCCAGAACCTGCCCGCGGCCGATCTGGAGGGCATGGCCCGGCTGCTCGAAGAAGCACTCGAGCTGATCGAACGAAACGTACAGCCGTTTCTGGTGCTGAGTGTGCTGGCCGCCGCATTGCGCGACGCCATGCACGGCCGGGCACCGGAACGCCTGGTGCCGGCGCTGGATGATCCGCTGGCGCTCGGGCTGGCCTGAGCCGCGGAACCTTGTGGTCCACCTCGGTCTATCAAAGACACGCTGGCTTTGAAAAAACTGCCTGATCATAGACAATGGCCTGTGGTAGTACGTGCGTGCAGGGAGGGAGATGTGGCGGCGGGTGCGCTTCCGGTAACGGATGCCCCTCGCTGCACGTGTTCGACTGGCTGAGCCACCTCAGTGGCCCCTACCCGACCTACGACGTCGTGGAAGTCCGCTTCAAAGGGCGCCGTAAAGGGCTATACCGCAACGTAGACCGCCTGGAGCTTCAGACGGGCGACTATGTGATCGTAGAGGCAGATCGGGGCGTGCACTTCGGGATCGTCCACCTGACCGGTGAGCTTGTGCGCCTGCGCGTGCGCGCCAAGGGCCTTGACGACGACGCCGAGTTTCCGCGCATCGTGCGCCTGGCCACGCTTGACGACATTGACCGGTGGGAAGCCAACAAACAGCAAGAAATCGAGGCTTTCTATATCGCCCGTGAAGCCATCGAACGCCTGGAGCTTCCCATGAAGCTGGTCGATGCCGAATGGCAGTTCGATCATAAAAAGATCACTTTCTATTTCACGGCCGATCATCGCGTAGATTTCCGGCAACTGGTGCGTGAGCTGGCCCGCACGTTCCGCACGCGCGTTGAGCTGCGCCAGATCGGCGCCCGCGACGAGGCAGCCCGCATCGGAGGGATCGGCTCCTGCGGTCGGGAGCTCTGCTGTGCTACCTGGTTGCAGGAGTTCAAGCCAGTAGCCACCCAGGCGGCCAAGCTTCAGAACCTGCCGCTGAACCCAGCCCGTCTGAGCGGTCTGTGTGGCCGGCTGAAATGCTGCCTGAATTACGAACTGGAGCAGTATATGGCCGCGCTGAAGGACTTTCCGCCGGTGGACACACCGGTCGAGACCGAACGCGGCCGTGGGACCGTCCAGAAACTGGACATCTTCAAACAGCGCGTCTGGATCCAGTACGAGGACGGCAGTTGGGAAGATATGGCACTTGAAGACGTGCAGCCGTATCTTCGGTCCAGATCCTCTGAAGGCAAATCCTGAGGGAACATTGGATTTGGGAAAGATCCGCCTGCTGGTCTTTGCGCTCTGGTTGCTTGCAGCGAGGATCGGGCAGGCACAGGACGGTCTGTGGCTGGCCCACGTGGACAGCCTGTGGCAGCAGGGTGCCTTTGAGGAAGCGCTGGCAATCCTGGACGACAGCCTGCGACGCAATCCGAATGCCGCCGAACTGCGCTGGCGCCGGTCACGTGTGTACGTCGAACTGGGCCTGCGCGCTCGTGATAAGGAACGCCAGCGCGCGCTGTACCGACTGGGGTTGGAAGACGCCCGGGCTGCTATTGCCGCCGACTCGCTCAACAGCCGCGCTTACGCGGCGGCCGCCATCGCCGTCGGCCGCTTGGCGCTGGTCTCCAGTGCAAGTGCCAAGGTAGAACTCGCCCGCCAGATCCGCGCCTATATCGACCAGGCCCTCGCGCTCGACCCGAGCGACGACGTTGCCTACCACCTACGTGGGCGCTGGCATTATGAAGTCGCGACGCTCAGCTTTTTTGAACGGACGCTGGTGCGCCTGATCTACGGTGGGATTCCAGACGCCTCGTTGGAGGAAGCGGCCGAGGATTTCCGACGAGCCCTGGCCCTCCGCAAGCGTGTGGTGCACCACCTGGAACTGGGCCGCACGCTGCTGCAACTGGGCGACCGTGAAGGGGCCATCCATGAGCTGGAACGGGCACTGGCCCTTCCTCCCACCGAACCCGACGACGCGCTCTATCAGGAAGAAGCCCGCCGCCTGCTGGCGCGCATTCGCTGAAAGCTTCCCGGCGTACAGATCCGCTCGTGCGATGCCCCATCGTAAAGAGGAGGGCGCCGCTGCAGGAAGTAGCAGAAAGCCCAGATAGGGGCGCGTCTGTGTGCGCAGCCGATAGTTTGGGTAGTAGTAGTCCGCCCCTACGGAGATGTTAGCGGTAGGAGCACGCTCTGTGAACGCCCGCAGTTTCCTACAGCGAACAGCACGACAACCTTTCCCCCACTCGCGTGTTCTTTATCCGACGTGGGTCTTCTGAAAACCAGCTACCGACGCACATAGATGGCCTATTCTGCAGAAATTAGTCGGACCTCGCCGACGGCCATTCTGTTTCTGCTGGACCAGTCGGCCTCGATGCAGGAACCGTTCGGAGGCGCCGAACAGCGCGGCGATGCCGCACCGAGCAAGGCGCGGGTGCTGGCCGACGTGCTCAACCGCCTGTTGCAAAATCTGATTCTACGCTGCGCTAAGGAAGACGGCGTGCGTGACTACTTCTACGTGGGGGTGATCGGCTATGGGGATCGTGTGCAACCTCTGATTCGTCCTGCAGAGGAATACCGGGTGGCAGGCGACCTGGTGCCGATCAGCCATCTGGCCGAACGCCCGCTGCGCCTGGAGGAGCGTCTGAAAAAAGTGCCGGATGGCAAGGGTGGCTTTGTGGAGCAGCGCGTCAAGTTTCCAGTCTGGTTCGATCCCCATGCGAAAAACGGGACGCCCATGTGCCAGGCGCTCGATCTGGCTGCCTCGATGGTGCGGACTTGGATCGACCTGCACCCGCATTCCTTCCCGCCCATCGTAATTAACATTACCGACGGGGAGGCCACCGACGGCGATCCGCTGCGTTACGCGCAACAGCTCCGGAGCTTTGCCACCGACGACGGCGAGACGCTGCTTTTTAACGTGCACCTTTCGTCGTCCGTAGAGCCCGCTGTCGCATTGCCTTCCAGCGTGGATGAGCTGCCGCGCGACGAATACGCGGTGCTGCTGTTCCAGATGTCGAGCCTGCTGCCTTTTACGATGCGGGCAGCGGCCGAGCAGGAAGGCTACCGCGTGACGATGGACACGCGCGGCTTCGTGTTCAATGCCGATCCGGTGGCGCTGGTGCGCTTTCTGGAGATCGGCACGCGTCCGAGCACGCTGCGTTGAGCCGGCCATGCACGCGCCGCTGGTGCGTACGTTTTGGCTGCCGCGGGATGGCGCCGCACCCACTGCGTGCGAGGACGCCTTCGCCGTGCGACCCGGCTGGCCGTTTGCGGCGGCTGTGGCGGATGGGGCCACCGAGTCGGCTTTTTCGGGCGCCTGGGCGCGGCACCTAGTGCAGTGCTTCTGTCGTGATCTGCCGGCTACACCCGAGGCTTTGCAGCACCGACTGGCCAGCTGGCGCGCCAGCTGGCAACCCGACCTGCCGGCGACGCTCCCCTGGTATGTGGCGGCGAAGGTGGAGGAGGGCGCGCACGCCGCGCTGTTGGGGCTCATCGTGCAGCCAGAAGGCACCTGGCAGGCCGTGGCCGTCGGCGATGCTGTGCTGCTCCACCTGCGCGCAGCGCAGCTGCTCAAGGCCTGGCCGATCGACAATCCGGCACACTTCCATCACCGCCCAGCGCTGCTCGGTAGCCGGGATGACAGCGGATTGGTCCCTGTCGAAGGCATTGAAGGGCGCTGGAAACCGGGCGATGCATTTGTGCTGGCTACCGACGCGCTGGGCGCCTGGTTGCTGGGCGATGATCCGACGCTGCCGCTTCGTCTGACGACCGGCGAGCTGGCCCAGCACGTTACGGCGGCTCGCCACCGCCGCGCGTTGCGCAACGACGACGTGGCCGCCGTAGTGGTGCACTGCCCGCAATAGTGCAGGAGGCTCAATGAAACTGTTGCGCCTCGGTGGAACCGGCCCATGCTGCCGTGCTGGCCTGCTCGCCAATAATCACCATCCGCACAGCGTCGAAGTAGCCGGTGCCTACCTCGCGCTGATGCCGCACGGCCGTAAAGCCCTTCTCCATGGCGTCAAACTCCTTCTGCTGCAGGCGCACGTAGGCCGGCATGCCCTCTCGTGCGTAGTCATATGCCAGCTCAAACATGCTGTAGTTGAGCGTGTGGAACCCGGCCAGCGTGATGAACTGAAACTTGTAGCCCATCGCAGCCAACTCTCGCTGGAAGCGGGCAATGGTGGCTTCGTCCAGATGCTTCTTCCAGTTGAACGAGGGCGAGCAGTTGTAGGCCAGCAGCTTGCCGGGGTATTCGCGGTGGATGGCCTCGGCAAAGCGCCGGGCTTCGTCCAGGTCGGGCGTGGACGTCTCGCACCAGATCATGTCGGCGTAGGGCGCGTAGGCCAGGGCGCGGGCGATGGCCTGATCGAGACCTGCGCGGACGCGGAAAAAGCCTTCGGGGGTGCGCTCGCCGGTGAGGAAGAGGCGGTCCCGCTCGTCGATGTCGCTGGTAAGCAGCGTGGCGGCGTTGGCATCGGTGCGGGCGATGATGATCGTGGGCACGCCCGTGACGTCAGCGGCCAGGCGGGCGGCAACCAGGGTTTGGATAAACTGACCGGTGGGGACAAGCACCTTGCCGCCCAGGTGGCCGCATTTCTTTTCGGAGGCGAGCTGGTCCTCGAAATGGACGCCGGCAGTACCGGCTTCGATGAGCGCCTTGGTCAGCTCGAAGGCATGGAGCGGACCGCCGAAGCCGGCCTCAGCGTCGGCCACAATGGGCACGAGCCAGTCGATTGAAGCGTCGCCTTCGGCATGGTGAATCTGATCGGCGCGCAGCAGCGTGTTGTTGATGCGGCGCACGAGGGCCGGGACGCTGTTGGAGGGGTAGAGGCTCTGGTCGGGGTACATCTGCCCGGCCAGGTTGGCATCGGCGGCCACCTGCCAGCCGCTGACGTAGATGGCCTTAAGGCCGGCTTTGACCTGCTGCATGGCCTGGTTGCCGGTCAGGGCGCCGAGCGCGGCTACGTAGGGTTCGGTGTGGAGCAGTTCCCAGAGGCGGCGGGCGCCGCGGTCGGCCAGCGTATAGGCGATTTCGACCGAGCCGCGGAGGCGGAGGACGTCCTCGGCCGTGTAAGGGCGCTGGATGCCTGCCCATCGGGGACTGGAGCGCCATTCGGCTTCGAGGCGGGCGGCTTTTGCTGCTGTGATGGGTTGGCGCATGGCGATGTAGGGTTGGTTGGTGATTGCAAGCGGCTGATAGGAACCATACGATTAGCGAAATATTTTGTCAATAGAAAAATTTCGCTAAAATAGAATTTTCACAAAAGGAGACTTTTGGAAAATTTGTTCGTTAACTGGGCGGTCCTGCCACTGCATACCATCTGTCGCATGGAACTCAACGCCGACCTGGTACGCTTCGTCCTGGGCCTCAAACTCAAAGCCCTCCGCCAGCAACGCGGCCTGACGCTCCAGGATGTGGCCTCGCGGGCTGGCCTATCCGTCTCCTACCTGAGCGAAATCGAAAAGGGTAAAAAATTTCCAAAGCCCGACAAGCTCATCGACCTGGCTTCCGTCTTTTCTGTCTCCTACGAAGAACTGATCTCGCCCCGCCTCGACGAACGACTCAATCCACTCGCCACTGTCTTTTCGTCGGCCTTCGTGCAGGAGTTTCCCTTCGAGTTGTTTGGTCTGACGCCCGAAGATCTCTTCCAACTCTTCACGGACCAGCCCACAAAGGCCGGAGCGCTTGTGCGCACCTTCCTGGAGATCGGGAAGATGTACGATGTGCAGGTGGAGCACTTCCTGTTTGCGGCGTTGCGCTCCTACCAGCAGCTGCACAATAACTATTTTCCGGAGTTGGAAGAGGCCGCGCGAACGTTTCGGTCACGCTACGACCTGCCCGCCGGTGAGCCGATTCCACCGGAACGCCTGCAGTGGATCTTGGAAGAAGACCACGGCTACCGGATCGACACGGAGACGCTCCCCCACCACCCCGTGCTCCATAGCTTTCGGTCTGTCTATGCCGAAGGGCCGCAGCCGGTGTTGTTCGTAAACGGCCGCTTGCTGCCAGCGCAGCAGGCGTTCATCCTGGCTCGGGAGCTGGGCTATCGGTTTCTGGAGCTGAAGGAGCGGGCCATTACATCTTCCTGGCTGCGTGTCGAATCGTTCGACCAGGTGCTTAACAACTTTCGGGCTTCCTACTTTGCCGGTGCGCTGTTGCTCGACGAGGCCACGCTCTGTGCTGATCTGCGGACATTTTTAAACTACGCGCACTGGGACGGGGCCGTGCTTCGGGCCTTCCTGAAACGCTACGGCGCTACGCCCGAAATGCTCTGCTATCGCCTAACCGAACTGCTCCCCCAGCACTTTGGCCTGCGGGAGCTCTTCTTTCTGCGGCTGTTTCATAGGCCGGGTACGGACCGTTTCCAGCTCACGAAAGTCTTCAACCTGTCGCGTGTGCCGGTGCCGCACGGGATTGGACTGGGCGAGCACTACTGCCGTCGATGGTCAGCCATTCAGTTGTTGCGTTGGCTGGCTGCCCAGAAACCCCCGCCGGATCCAGGAGGAGATCCGCTGGTGGCGGCGGCCCGGATGCACTTTATAAACGAGGACGCCACGTTTTTCACCATCGCGCTGGCGCGTCCGCTGGTGCTCACGCCCGAGCAGAACGCCTGCGTGGCGATCGGCTTCCTCATGGACGCGCACTGCCGCGAACAGGTGCACTTTGCGCGGGATCCGGCACTGGCGGATCTGGAGGTCAACCTGACCTGCGAGCGCTGCCCACTGACCGACTGTGCCGAGCGGGCGGCTGAACCCGAAGTGTACCGGGCTCAGGAAGCGCAGCGGGAACGAGAAGCCGCTCTGGAAGCGTTGCTCAAAGCAGTGCGCAGTGGCCAATTGCCCTGACGTTATGCCGGCTTTCCCAACACCTAGCCAGTACCGCGAGGCCGTCCAGTTTCCGGAGACAGCCTTTACCGATCCGGAGCTGCAACAGGCCACGCCCGAAGTAGACGCACTGGGGCTGCCCCGGGCGATCAGTGGGGCGTTTGCGACCGTGTTCGTGCTGCAGGGGCGCGCGCGGCGGTGGGCCGTGCGCTGTTTCCATGCCCCGGTGCCGGATCTGGCCGAGCGCTACCGGGCGCTGGCCCGGCATCTGGAGCGGCATCCGTTGCCGCCGTTTGTGGCGTTCGCGTTTCAGGAGGAAGGTATCCGGGTGGACGACCGGACCTGGCCCCTGCTCAAGATGGACTGGGCCGAAGGGATACCGCTTAACCGCTTCGTGGCCGAACACCTGGACGAACCGGAAGTGCTTGCGCGTCTGGCTGAGGCATGGGTGGCCCTTGTGAGTCGGATGGAAGCGTCCGAAATGGCCCATGGCGACCTGCAGCACGGCAACGTGCTCGTTGCCCAGGAAGGCAAAACCTTGAAGCTTACACTGGTCGATTACGATGTCGTGTACGTACCGGCGCTGCGCGGTCGCAAAAGTCCCGAACTCGGCCATCGCAACTACCAGCACCCGGATCGGAGCGAAGAGGATTTCGGGCCCTGGATCGATCGCTTTCCGGCGCTGGTCATCTACACGGCCCTGCAGGCGTTGCGGCACCGGCCGGAACTGGGGCGTCGCTATCCGCTTGACGAAGCCCTGCTGTTTCGGGCGGGCGACTTTTATGTACCGGACCGCTCGCCGCTTTTTCAGGAGCTGGTCGGTCTGGAGCCGATCCGGCCCCTGGTGGCACTGCTCCAACAGGCCTGCCACCTGGAGCCGGAGCAGGTGCCGTCGCTGGCCGAGGTGCACGAGGGCGAGGTAAAGGCCGAGCCTGCACGTCGCCGAAGGCGCAGGGCACCCCGGCATGCGTCCGAGGCACGCGGTCGTTTCGAACGGACATGGCTTCCGGTCGTGCTGGGCACCGGCGCCCTCGGAGCGAGCCTGACGCTTGTGGGTGGGCTTACCGCAGGCGTCCCCGTGTGGGGGCTCGGGGGACTGGCGGCGCTGGGATGGGCGCTGGTGCATTACCGGCGGCTGCCGATCGTGCGGCGTCGGCGACGGCTCCGGCGCGAGCTGGCCTTCTTCGACCGCCTGCTGGAGCGGTTGCACCAGCAACTCGATCGGATCGAGGTGGAGCGCCGCACGTTTCTTGAGCAGCAGCAAACGCTCCGGGTGCGGCGGCTGGAGGAATTGCGCGAAGCCGTGCTGTATGACCGGCTAAAGTATCATTTTATCGACGAGGCCGCGCAGTTCGAAGGGTTGTCGCATAAGGTGGTGATTCGACTCAAGGCAGCCGGCATTCGCAACGCCTATCAGGCCACACCCGAGCGGGTGGCGCGTGCCCGTCAGCTCAGCGACGAAACACGCGCCCGCGTTAACCTCTGGCGGGCCGGACTGGTCGCCCGCTACCGGAATGAGCTTCCCGATCGGCTCTCACCAGCTGAAGAGCTGCGCCTGGAGCGTTACGTGCGCCAGCGGCTGGTCCGCTTCGAGGAAGAGCGGCAGCGGCTGCTCGAGCGCATGCAGGTGCAGCAGACAGAACGGGAACAGGTGGTGCAACGGCTGACGGCGCTGCCTCCGCTGACGTTCGTCCACTATCTGGCCTATCTGCTGCGGGTGCGTCCGCTGCCGTCGCCTGAGTCGGCACCGACGCCCCCAGTGCCACCGCCTCCGTTCGTCGCCTACCGGCCACCATCGGCTGTTTCCATCACGCTCGATGAAGATCGGCCCTGGTGGGAGCAGGTGGGATAAGCGACGTCGGGTTACAGAATACCGAGAAATCAGCCAGAAATTCAGAAATTACAATGGGATACCCATCCCGGTATTTCTCTCGGAAACAGTGTTGTGCAGGACATGCCATTTGCAAGAGCCAGTGGAGGAGTAGAACAACCCGCTATCGCCGCACTTCCACGCGAAAGCGTCCGATCAACCGCCGATCCGGCTCGTCCGACAGCAGCACGTACAACCGATAAGCCGCATCCCAGCCCAGCACCGGACCCGAAAATGCCAGCGGCTGTTGCCAGGAACCCGTCACCGACACCACCACCCCGTACGAATCCACTTGCATCAGGTCGATCCCTTCTCCCACGTAATACCCCGGCTGCAAATTCCGAAAATGCGCCACCACCAGCGTGTCCGACACAAAATACACCCCGCTCATCCCCGACACTCGCAGTGCAATCTCCTTCATCTCCGCTGGCGACAGCGTCGGCGGCATAGCCTCCGTGATCTGTCGCCACGCAGGGTGCGCTGTCGGCACACGTCGGAGCAACACGCCCCCCTCCGGAGAAACTCGGTAGAAGTGCACTTCGCTGCTGAGCTGATACACGACGGCCGCAAGCCCTCGCTCCGGCAACACGTCCAGCATCGACCAGCGTCCGGCAAAGACCTTTTCCTGATACAGCGCTGGAAACAAGCCAAAGCGACCGGTCACGCGCTGAAAAGCCGTGTCGATGACCGAAAAGGCCCGGGTCTCCTCACAGGCCGGCTCAAACCATGACGCACACGGCTCCGCGTAGGCAACCGAGCCCACCACCAGATGTGAGGCATCCAGGCTGTGCAGCGCCCCTTGTCCAGTTGCTCCATAGCCTTCCGGAAGTCTGCGGTATCCTGCGAAGCGTCCTGTTCGATGAAAAATGGCAAAGCGGCTCTGCGTCTCATCCGCGTAGAGCCGGTCTCCGTGCACCAGCACGTACGATGGACGGCGCAACGTGCCTGGTTCGTCGAAGCCCGTACGGCCGATGAGCTGCAGGGGATGCCCCAGGCTGTCGTAGACGACGATCCGGCGCAGCCGCCGGTCCGGCACGTAGAGCCGGAATGGCTCAAGCGTAGCCGTCACTGTCAGAAACTCTCCCAGGAAGAGCGTATCGGGCTCCTGCAGGTGGATCGTATCGACCGGCACGAGCTCCGCCCGAAAGCCACCCGGCGCCAACCCGCCGCCACACCCCCATCCGAACAGCAACAACCCGATCAGCCAGAAAAACCGTCCCGACATCTCGAAGAAGCGATCCGCTCTTATATAACATAACCAAGCAATCCCACGGACTGCCACCGAACAGAAAAACCCTGGTGATTATGCGAGCTCCGGACGCCGCATTCCCTCTGTCTCCGAAAAGTACGCTTACGGTCGCATACCGGCCGCTCGAAGCACTTCAGGCTTCAGGCGGCCGACCATCCAGTAGTTTTCCGTCTCATGAGCCGGGTGGCTGAAAAACATTTCGCCACGCTGCACGTCCACAGCAAAAAGGCGAGGAGTATCACGCAGATCAAAGAGAAGCTTTCCCTCCGGGGTCACGGCCGCCAAATTCCATCGCACTGCTCTCCGCTGTAAGTCAATGATGTCCATATACTGAATCAAGATAACCTTTTCATCCAACCAGAATATTTCGTTTATGGTAGAAAACGTTTTACGAAGCGCAAACCATTCTTCTCGTGACTCAATCTCTTTTTTAGGCTGCTTCACCTTGCGAAAGTGCGGTAACTATAGTGAAATCTTTTTCTTCAAGTTACCATGTAGATCGAAAAAGTATAACTCATCAAACAGCGCAAAAGCAGCCACAATCGTGCGATCCCGCACATCAGCCACAGCCAGAGGTGCTATCGTATAAAGCAAGCCGCCGTAGTCACCGAAAACGACAGGGGCAGCAAAGAAGCTTTGTACAATGCACCCCTGTTCAATATCAAATACGTGCAACAATCGAGGACGCGTACCACGGCTCATCTCCCCAGAGCCGATCACCAATACCTTGTTTTCCAGCGGCAGCTTGCGAAGGAAACCAGGTCCCTGGATGATCCGAGGGTATCTTTTTACAAAATTTCCCTCGCTATCAAAAACGCTCACATTGCTGCTCATTGGTTCTGGAACCAAAATGTACCCGGAGCTGACGCGCACTGGTTCATCAGGAAATTGGCAGAGTCCCTGACGCTCCCGGTGCTCCAGATTCTCCAAAACATAATTTTATTTTTCCTGAACGGGTATAGGCACAGACTCTACCTCCTCCTCGATCGGCTACCAAAAATCCTCCCTCAGGATCGACGCTGACATAAGGATTAGTAATCCAGAAATTATCTTTTTCTTCCAGCGTGATTTCTTCAATCCATTCAATAACATCTGAAATATCCTGTGCTTGAGCAGTTATTGTGAACAACAAACACACAACCGTCGCCGGAACGAGCTTCATGATTGCAGGACAGCTTTAGTTTTTGATACAAAAAGGGATCCCTATCTATTACAAATGCGTAGATACTGATCCCTACAAACTTCACTCCTGCTCACATATATCCAGACAACAAAGTCGCGTCATGCATGGCATATCAAAACAGACAGGCACATCGTCTATTGATCCTAACTGCTTTTTACAAACACGTGGATCTCCTTTAGCCTCTTCTGGCTGATACACCCACGGCAGCAGGCTCAGATCCACCGCCACCACCAGAAACAACGTCGCCAGCCGATCTTTCCAGCGTTTCATCGCGCACCGCCTTTTTTGTCTTGGTAAAACATACGCCCGCTATCCGATCACCGGTGATCGTCCAGCAACAACAGCCGCACTGACGAAGCATCCCCCACCGTGCGCAACACCTCCGGCCCTAGCTCCCCCACCACCCGACCCGCCCGACGCACCAATGCCCGCGGCAGCGCCGCACTACCAAAATGCTGCCCATACCAACCCAGCAAAGCCCACCACACCGCAAAGGGAAATTCCATGGTCGCCGCATAGCGCTGCGCCAGCGTCCAGCTCCGATCCTCCAGAATACCCACCACCCGAAAGCCCAGCAGGCGGGCGCCTTCGACCCAGGCCCGGGCCGTGCGCACCACCGGCTGGCCGCATTCGTTCGGGCTGAAAAACAGCAGCACCTCACCCTCTACGTCCGTTGGCTCGGAGTTTTCGGCCGAGGTCCAGACCGGCACGAAGGCCTCGAAGGGGAAGGGCACCTCGGGCACGCTTCGATGCAGCCGCCAGGCGTGCAGGCCCCAGCTCAGCGCCAGGAGCAGCAGGCCCAGGCCGATTTTTTGCACCGCCAACATGGCCCGAAGGGTCCGGGTTGGTGAAAAGTTCTTGCTTTTGAGAAGTTGCTGTTGAGTTACACACACACGATCTGGCAAGAGGAAAAGCGTCTGTAAAGTTGTAACTTTTATCTGTTTGGACGAAATTCGTTTGACGGTGTAACCGTAAAAAACAAAAGGGGTCATGAGCGAACCCTGGTTGACTCCGGATGAGGCGCGTGGGGCGGAGGCCCGGCGGGCCGATCTGCTCAAGGGCTTGCAGCAGGTGCAGCACTGGATCGAGGAGGCGCTGCATCAGCTTCCGGAAGAGGCGGCGCTTTGGTGGGAGCCGGCACCGGGCGTGCCCTCGATTGGGGCGCGCGTGCAGCACATTCTGGGGGCCAGTCGCCGATTGGCGGCCTATGCGCTGGACGCTACGCCCGATCCCGAGGTGCTGGCAGCCGAAGCCCGCACAGATTGGATACCGCGTGGCGGCTCACGGGAGGAACTGCTGGAAGCGATCCGCCAACAGTTTACGGCGCTGGCTCGACGTATTGAGGCGCTTTCCGAATCGGAGCTGGACGCCGTGCGTCATGTGGGACGGCGCTGGCTGCCCGTGCGGCGGGCTACCATCTTGCATCACCTGATCGAGCATGCCGCGCACCACAGCGGCCAGCTCATCCTGCTCGTCCGCCTTTATCCGCATCGCTGAGCGACGCAACCCGGCGGACTTTTGCTCGTAGGCTACGCCAGTTACACCGGGAAATCGACGACGTATGTCGCTGCTGCTGTTCGAAATTTGGGAGGGCCTGATGGCCGCGCTCCGGGCCATCGCTGCCCACAAGCTGCGGGCCGTTCTGACCACGCTGGGCATTATCATTGGCATTGTGGCTGTTACGCTGATGGCCACGGTGATCAACGGCATTGAGCGGGATTTCAATAGGTCGCTTTCAGAGTTGGGCACCGATGTGTTGTACGTGGATAAGTGGCCCTGGATTATCGGGCCCAGCTCGCCCTGGTGGGAATACATCAACCGCCCGGACATCACGCCCGAGTTGGCCGATGTGATCGCGCAGCGGGCCCGCTACGTAGTGGCTGCTGTGCCTGTGCTCGATCGCATGGGCACGGCCCGCTATGGCAGCACCACCATCTCGTCGCTAACCATCGTGGGCGCTGCGACCGATTATGCGCGGGTGCATACCGTGGATCTAGCGCTTGGCCGTTTCTATACCGAGCTGGAAGAGCGGAGCGCTCGCGCTGTGTGCGTGCTGGGTGCCGAGGTGGCATCCCGGCTGTTTCCCACCGAGCAGCCGTTGGGCAAGTTCATCCGGCTCAGCGGGCATCGCTGCCAGGTGATTGGCGTGCTGCAGCGCAAGGGAAGCGGTCCAGACAGCCCAGCCTCAACCGACACCCAAGTGTTCATGCCGTTCCGGACCTATGCGCGGTTCTTTGGCATCCGTAACCGGAGCGTGTCCATTCACGTCAAGGTGGTTGATCCGGAGCTATTGGACCTGGCCAAGGATGAACTGACGGGCATCCTGCGCGTGGCGCGCAGGCTGGACGCACTCGATAAGAACAATTTCGAAATCAACGAACAGCAGGCACTTCGGGAGCAACTGGCGCCGGTTAAGGCCGCCATCTACGGCGTGGGACTGTTCCTGACGGGCCTGTCGCTGCTGGTGGGTGGCGTGGGCGTGATGAACATCATGTTCGTGTCGGTCAAAGAACGTACGCGCGAAATCGGTATCCGCAAGGCCGTAGGCGCCACCCGCCGGGCCATTCTCATGCAGTTTCTGATCGAGGCGATTCTGGTGTGCCTGATCGGCGGGGTGATTGGGGTGCTGCTGGCCATGATGCTGACTGGTGTGGTCAACCTGTTCATCGATGCCTTTCTGCCAGCCACGACGGTCGCCATCGCCTTCCTGATCTGCGTGTTGACCGGTATTACGTTCGGGCTGGCGCCGGCCTGGACGGCAGCCCGTGCCCAACCCATTGAAGCGCTACGCTACGAGTGAGCCATGGAATTTGTTGAAGCCTTCCGAATGGCCTGGACGGCCCTGCGCACCAACCGGCTGCGCTCGGGACTGACGCTGCTGGGTATGGTGATTGGCGTCTTCGCTATTATCAGCTCGGTAACGGCCGTTGAAGTGATCGACGTGTACTTCCGGGAATCGATGAACTTCCTGGGGTCGTCCACCTTCACGATCAGCCGCTACCCGAGCATCCAGGTAAACAACGAGCAATTCGCCTATCGCCGGCCCATCACGTACGCGCAAACCGAACGCCTTAAGCAGAGCCTCTCGCAACCGGTTTTCATCAGCATTCTGGAAGATTTCGATCTGGGATCTTTGCGCTATGAAGACCGGGAGACCGAGCCGAACGTGGAGCTTCTCGGTACCGATGAAAACTTCCTGGAGAACTTCAGTTATGAACTGGCCGAGGGGCGTTTCATCACGGCGCAGGATGTGCATTACGCACGTCCGGTAATTGTGCTGGGCTCGGTGATTGCTGAGGAGCTGTTTCCGAATGCGTCGCCGCTGGGCAAGGTGGTGCGCTTCAGCGGGCATCGCTACGAGGTGATCGGCGTGCTGAAGACCAAGGGAAGCTTTCTGGGCTTTAGCCAGGACAGGCGCGCACTCATTCCGATCACGACGGCGTTTGCCCGCTACGGACAGCCAGACCGTAACCTGGCGTCGGTCAGCGTGCGCGTCAGCAGTCCGGAACGACTGGGTGCGGCGATGGACGAGGTGATCAGCAAGTTGCGTATTATCCGAAAGGTGCCGCCTGGTCAGCCTAATGATTTCGAGATCAGCACAAACAACTCGATCCGGAGTGTCTTCGAGACGTTCACGCGCACCCTTTCGATCGGTGGTGCTGGAATCGGGCTGATTGCGCTCCTGGCAGCTGGAATCGGGATCATGAACATTATGCTTGTGTCGGTCACCGAACGCACCCGTGAGATCGGCATCCGAAAGGCCGTGGGTGCCCGGCGGCGCGATATTCTACGGCAATTCCTGCTTGAAGCATTTTTCTTGTGCCAGATCGGCGGGTTTCTCGGTATCTTACTGGGTGCGCTGGGAGGCAATCTGGTGGCGGTGTACTTCGACATTTCGGCTGTCTTTCCCTGGAGCTGGGCGCTGGGCGGCATGTTGCTGGTGACGCTGGTGGCTGTGGTGTTCGGAAGCTATCCGGCCTATAAGGCGGCCTGGCTGAATCCTATTGAGGCATTGCGATACGAATAGCCTATTTGTCTATGACGGAGACGCTGTCGACGGCCGATCAGGCCAAGAAGGCTGCAGGCGAAAAGGTGGCGGCTATGGTCGAGCCGGGCATGCGACTGGGGCTGGGGACGGGCTCGACGGCCGCCTGGGCCATCCGTGCGTTGGGGCGACGCGTGCGTGAAGAAGGGCTGCGCGTGGTGGGCGTGCCTACCTCGTATGCCGCGGAGCAACTGGCCCGAGCCGAGGGCATTCCGCTGGTGACGCTGGCGGACGTCGAGGAACTGGACCTGGCCTTCGACGGGGCCGATGAGGTTAGTCCGGAGCTGAACCTGATCAAAGGCCGTGGGGCGGCCCATACGCGAGAGAAGGTGGTGGCTTCGCTGACCCGGCGGTTCGTGGTCCTGGTGGACGAGTCGAAGCTGGTGGAGCGGCTGGGCACACGCTGGCCTGTGCCGATCGAGGTGCTGCCGATGGCGGCCGAACCTGTGTTGCGACAACTCCGGCGCATGGGGGCTGAGCCCGTACTACGGATGGGCAAGTGCAAGGACGGGCCGGTGGTGACCGATCAGGGCTTTTGGGTGATCGATGCGCGGTTTCCGGGTGGAATCGACGATCCGCACGCGCTGGCCATCACGCTCTCGACGATGCCCGGCGTGCTGGACCATGGGCTGTTTCTGGGGTTGGCTACCGATGTGTTGGTCGGGCAGGCCGACGGTCAGGTACGCCACATCCGACGCTCGTAGGCAACGATCTTATGAAAAAGAAAGCGCGACCAAAGGGCCGCGCTTTCTTTTTCGACAAAGCTCTGATAGTTACTGCAGGCGGAAGATCACGGGCAACGTGAAGCGCACGCGTACTGGACGCCCACGCTGACGCCCTGGCTTGAACTTAAGCTGGCTGACGCACCGGAGCGCTTCTTCGTCGAGGCCGGCCCCGACTCCGCGTAGCACCTGCGGGTTGGTCACGTTGCCGTTTTCGTCCACCACAAACTGGATGATCACGCGGCCTTCAACGCCTGCCTTACGGGCAATTTCCGGATACTTGATGCAGTTATAGAGCGCCTCCTGACCTCCAAGGATCTCAGGCATTTCCTCAACCACAATGAACACCTCCGGCTCTGGCTCCTCTTCTTCATCAGGTGGTGGCGGAGGGGGCGGGACGTTGGTGAGCGCCTCATTAATGTCCAGCGCAGCGTCCAGGTTCAGATCTTCCTCTTCCAGCGTCGTTTCATCCGGAACCTCTACCGGCACGGGCGGCCGTGGCGGCGGCGGTGGTTTGACCTCCTGCTTGGTCTGCACGATTTCTTCCATCTGCACGACTTCCTGCTCCTCCATCACAAACTGCATTTCCTGTTTGGGACGCCAGTCGATACGGAAGGCGACAATCAGGAGGAGCAGCGTGATGACCAGGCCGATCTCAATATAGAGCGGATACCGCTTTCGCAGATCGGCCTCCTCTGTTTTCCGAACAATCCCCATAATAGATAGCTACTGGTTGGTGTAGCGGCGAAGATACAGTGTTTCCGGTGTCAAAGCAACTACGCTTATGCATGAAGGATTGCTGAAGTTCCACTCAAAAGCGCGCCGTGGGAATCATCAGCCAGCGATCGAAGGCATAGCCGGCCAGCAGGCCCAGGCCGTCGGCTACCAGATCAAACCAATCGGCCGAGCGGCCGATCGGAAGCAAATGCTGGCCGACTTCAGTGAGCAGCGCCAGCAAAAGACCTGTCCCGAACACCAGCGTAATGCGACGATTTACGGAGAGGGCTGGTAGCCAGAACCCAGCAAAGCAGGCAAAAAGTACAAAATGGGCAATTTTATCAGTCCATTCGAAAATGATGGGTTCGACGAGTTTGCCGGGGATAAAACAGGCAATCAACAAACCGAGCGTCCAGCCTACTGCCAGTAGTCGAAACAGCTGCATGCTTATCGATCGAAGCGTTCACGAAGTACAACGGGCAGGTGTGCCAGTAAGTCCAGTGCCATCATAGAAGCGATGCCGTAGTGGGCTGCATAGCGATCGGCTGCGGCGCCACCTACGTGCAGCGCGCAGACAGCTGCCTGCGTGGGAGGTAGGCCCTGAGCCAGCAGTCCGACGCACAGGCCTGCCAGTACGTCACCGGTGCCAGCCGTGGCCAGCGCGGGATTGCCTGTGGCGTTGATCCAGACCGTGCCGTCTGGCCATCCTACCAGGCTAGGCATTCCTTTGAGCAAAAGCACGCAATTCCACGTTCGGGCGTGCTCCTGCACGACCTCGATCCGTCGGCGTAGGTCCACTTCACCCGCCAGGCGGCGAAATTCGCCCGTGTGCGGCGTGAGGATCCAGCGTCCCTGCGCGTGTTTGCGAATCAGGTCGGTAAAACCGACCAGCGCGTTCAGCCCGTCGGCATCGATAACGGTAGGAAGTTGCGTCCGTTCCAGCAGGGCGCGGATGAAGCGCTGCGTGTCGGGGTGACGACCCAAGCCTGGCCCGACAAGCAGCGCACGGGCGCGTTCCAGCCAGCCGTCGAGTACGTCGAAAGCGTCCTCCTGATCGATTCCGCCGCGTTCGGTTTCGGGCAGACCCAGCAGCGCAACTTCGGTTAGCTTGGTGGCCAGGATCGGACGCACCTCCGAGGGGCAGGCGCAGAGCACGTAACCGGCGCCGATCCGGGCAGCTGCTGTGGCGGCCATCACCGGCGCCCCGGTGAATTCGCGGGAGCCGGCCACGACAAGCGCCATTCCGGCGCTGTATTTATGGGCATCATGTGCTCGGCGCGGGAGCCATTGCCGGACGAGTGGGTCGGTGGCGCGCCAGGCACAACCCGGTTGTCGAGCCACCTGTACCAGCACGTGGCGCGGAATGCCGATCTCGATCACGTCGATGGCGCCGCATAGGCGCGGCCCTTCGCCCAGGAGCAGGCCCACCTTGAGCGCGCCCATTGTCGCGGTACGAGTGGCGGCGACGGCCGCGCCCAGCACTTCGCCGGTATCGCTGTCGAGCCCCGTTGGGATGTCGATGGCCAGCACGGGTGCCGCCTGTTCGTTGAGCCACTGCACCAGCTCCCGTATGGGCGAACGGAGTGGACTGGAAAGCCCTGTGCCCAGCAGAGCATCCACATAGAGGTGGGCTGGCGGCAGGTCGTTTAGGTCGGCCGGAGCGTTCAGGCGGTGCAAGTGGAGGCGTCCAGAAGCGTCGGCCGCGGCCAGTTGCTCCAACAATCGGTAGTTGGCAGCGGCATCGTCGCTCATGGCCGAGACGTCTGCCAGTGTCACGACGTGCACGTGGGCGCCTTGGGCGTGGAGCGCGCGCGCCAGCACGAACCCGTCGCCGCCGTTGTTGCCCCGGCCGCACAGGCACACGACGGTACGTCCGGTCACCGTGCCCAGCATCCGGACGGCTACGTCGGCTGCCCCGCGTCCAGCCGTTTCCATCAGCACCCGGCCTAGCAGCCCCAGCTCCTCAATAGTTTGGCGGTCGGCTTCGCGCATGGCCCGGGCCGTGAGTACCGGCTCGGGGAGGGCTTCCGGTATCATTTCCATAGGTCTTGTGGAATGGACTTTCCAGAAAAAACGCACGTCAGGGAGTCCGGCGCAAATGAAGCGACGGAAAATGCAGCGTGTCGGCTGCGGCCACTTCCCAGCGGGGACGCGTCTGCAGTGGCTCAGCCAGCCAGCGCAGTGGTTCGGGCTGCTCGTAGGGCAGCAGTCGGCCGCCGTCCCAGTGCTGATTGCCGTTGCGATCCAGAAAGGCCCGCATGCGAAAGCGCCCTTCGGGCAGTTGCTCGAAGTGAAACGTGCCCCCGCCAGGTGGTAGCGATTGGCGGCGGATGGGAAGGATGGGTGCCTCTGGAATCAATTCGACAACGATCGGGGCGGTGGTATCGGCCGCCTGCACGACGCCACTCAGGCTACCCAGCATGGCGGCGGGCATCCGGGTCAGCGTGGCCCGCCAGAGCGTATCGGAGCGCCCGACGAGCCGTCCATCCAGCACCAGATGTAGCCGTTCCTCCGGGCGCAGCGGTGGGTCTGGCCACAGCGCATAGGTCGTTCCGTTGGCGCTTTCCAGTCGGAAGGCTCGTTGGGCGCCGGTTGTATCGGTCAGGCTTAGGTAGGCCGTTAGATCTGGTGGGGGTTGGTTAAATTGGAGTCGGAATGGCTGATCCGGCAACAGCAGGGCCTCGGCGGCTGGTTCAAACCCCAGAAAGCGAAGGCGGAGCGTGTCGGGCCGTTCGTTTCCCGTAAGACGCAGGGTGTCCGGACGCACCGGATTGCCGGATGTGTCCACCACGCCGCCGGGTTGTAGCAAGTACGTGACAGATTGAAGCGGTGCCGTATAGAGCAGCACCGCGAACGGTTGCTCAGGCACCTGATAGACGGCCTCGATTGCAACGGGTGTCTTTTCCCTAAAGAGCAGCCACTGGGAGGGATCGCGTGTCTGGAGTCGGACCGGTTCCGAAAAGCGCACCTGCAGGCGTCGGTTCGAGAGCGCCTCTGCACGCTGCGGGGTGGGCGGCGTGGTGTCGAGTCGGGTCAGCAGCCAGGGTTCAGGGAAGGGTTGGTCGGCCGTGTCGGCCACCAGTGCCGGAATTGGTGACGCGGCAAAGGCTTCGCCGGGATCTGGCCGGCGGTTGCGGTTGCGGTCGGCCAGGGCTACCACAAAGTAGGGCTGCTCGTTCAGGTAGGCGAGTCGGAACCGCCCTTCGGGGTCGGTTTGTGTGCGGTAGTCCGGGACGGCTGGCCAGGTGTGTGGGAGCAGCGTGTCGGGCAGGGCATAGGCGTACACATCCACGCCGGCGGCAGGTTGGCCGGAGGCCGCGTCGAGTACGCGTCCGGCCAGTTGGCCCCGGTTGATCTTAGGGCCGGTAGAGAATGCCAGCACGATAGGCTCACGGAGCGCGACGCCGTGTAGATCGCGAAGATTGGTGTCGAAAGTCAGCACGTAGGTGGTGTTGGGACGCAGCGGAGCGGGAAGCAAAAGGGTGACGGTGCGGCCCCGGACGCGCACTTCAGGCAGACGTTCCGGTGTGGGCGTGATTGAGAGGGCCCGCAGAACAGAAGCGGCATCAATTCCTTCCGAGAAGACCAGCCGGATGCGGGGATCCTGTACGCTCGTGGCATTGGGCGGTGGCGTGCTTTCCACCAAGGCCGGTGGCGTGCGGTCCGGGGGGCCGCCAGAGGGCGGCACCGGGTTGGCGCACGCTGCTAGTCCCAACAGCAGCCATAGCAGCTTACGGACTGAATGCATCGCTGGAACGACTTCGGAGGGTGAAAAGCAAATAGACGCTCAGGGTGGTAGCGACCAATGCCACGGCCGGGATCACGTAGCGCTCAAGGAAGCCAGGACGCTCAGGGGGTAGCGGTGCCTGCGTTTCTGGGAAGGCTAGATGTTCCAAACGGTTGCGTGATGCCTGCGCGACGGTATCGACGGCCACCGGTTGGCAGGCGCGCACGTCGAGCAGACGTCCCCGAGCATCCAGCAGTTCAACCCGTAGGGCCAGCGTCACGGTGCGTTGCAGGCGGTCGTGATTGAGGTGGGCGTACGCCACACGGGCCGCATCGATCCGGTAGCGCAACATGGGCAGGCCCAACGTGTCGCGCCGGTACACCTGGCGATTTTCCTGGAGCCAGTGGATTTCGAGGGCGGTTTGGATATAGGGCATTGTGTCTGGCGCCTGCAGCCGAAAGGCCCGGAGCGTGTCGGGAAGCGTCAGGCAGGAACGGGCCAGCTCTTGGAAGCGCTCCAGGTTGGTCGGCTGGGCACCAATGGGCTTGCTGAAGCCCCAGCATAGCAGAACTATGGGCAGGATGCGTCGCATATGAACCGTGCTTTTGCCGAAAGATCCGAATTTCTGAAGCCAAAGTCATCCGGAAGCGTTCTGTAGGGGCTTCAATCCACCGGCCACCGAATGGCTTCATGCTCACGCGACGTCGTCTGAAGGAACTGGTCCGGCTGCACCGGCGCAAAGACCGGGAAGCGCTGGGTCAGTATCTGGTCGAGGGGGTGCGCCTGTTGGCGGCGGCGCTGGAGGCACGGGCTCCGCTGGTGGAGGTGCTGGTGACCGCAGTAGCCCGCACGCGGCCCGAGGTGCAGGCGCTGCTGGCACGCGTCGAGGTGCCGGTGGTGGAAGTGTCCGAACAGGAAATGGCTCGGCTTTCGGAGCTGGAGACCAGTCAGGGTGTGCTGGCCGTCGCTCAAATGCAGTGGCAACCGGAGATCCACCTGTTGCGCTGCCGTCGAATTCTGGCGCTCGACGGCCTACAGGACCCGGGGAATGCTGGTACCATTCTGCGTGCGGCAGCCTGGTTTGGGATCGAGGCGGTCGTGGCCGGCGCTGGCACGGTGGACCTGTACAATCCCAAGGTGGTGCGGGCGGCCATGGGAAGCCACTGGGATCTGGTGCTGGTGCGCACGGGCGAACTGCCCACGTTGATAGCGCGACTTCAGGCCAGTGGGTTTACCTGCTACGGGGCTGATTTAGAAGGCATTCCGGCCGCTCGGTGGCGGGTCCGCGAACCCGCCCTACTCGTGCTGGGCAGCGAAGCGCACGGGTTGCAACAGGCCGTACGGGAGCGACTGGCAGCGTGCGTCACGGTACCGGGCACCCCATGTCGTCGGGCCACCGAGTCGCTGAATGTAGCGATGGCCACCACGGTATTGCTGTACGAATGGCTGGGCCGCGGTGGGTAGTTGCGCCAGAATACCGGGAAAATCCTGAAAAGAAAAACTTTTGCCGCTCGATAAAGCTGATTATTTCTTCTTTTTTAAAGGGGGTTCGTCGTATATTTGAAAAACTATAGCAACCAGCAAGGTGCCCGTCGCTGCGTATGGAGATCCCCGCCCTTCAAGGGATGACTATCGGACAGGCGCTTCTGCCGATGGAAAAGCCATTGCGGCTTCGCCAGCAGCACCGCTCTTTGCGGATCGGCGTACCCCGGGAAATGGCGAACGAGGAGCGTCGCGTGGCGCTGGCACCCAGCGGGGTGGCCACGCTGGTCGCTAATGGGCACGAGGTGTATGTCGAGCAGGGCGCCGGTGTGCTGGCGAACTTCCCGGACGCGGAATACATGGAGGCCGGGGCGCAGATCGTGGCCACGCCAGAAGATCTCTACAGCCAGTGTGAGCTGATCGTCAAGGTGGGACGGCCTACCGAGGAGGAGCTCAAGCTGCTGCAGGAAAACCAGGTGCTCATCTCCGCACTGCACCTGGGCAGCACCACGCCTGAATTTCTCCGGCGGCTCATGGAGCTGGGCGTTACTGGCATCGGGTTCGAGTTCATCCGCGACTCCGACGGTACGCTGCCCATCGTGCGCATGATGCACGAGATCATGGGGTCGATGGCCGTCCAGATCGCCGCCCGTTATCTGGAGAGCAACGAGGGAGGTAAAGGTGTTATGCTGGGCGGTATCTCGGGCGTGCCACCAGCTACCGTAGTGATCATCGGTGCCGGGGTCGTTGGGGAGTGGGCCGCCCGTACGGCGTTGGGTTTCGGTGCGCACGTGGTCGTGCTCGATACCGATTTAGGTGCGCTCCGGGCTATTGAACACTACTTGGACCGACGGGTTACCACGGCGATGGCCTCGGTCGAATTCATCCGTAAGGCGGTGCGTTCGGCCGACGTAGTGATTGGGGCCAAAATGGGCGAAGGGCAGCGGGCTCCCATCCTGGTCACGGAGGATATGGTGGCCGAAATGCAGCCCGGTTCGGTAATTGTCGATGCGATGATCGATCAAGGCGGATGTATTGAGACGAGCCGTCCTACCACGCACTCCAACCCCGTCTTCCGTAAGTACGACGTAATCCACTACTGCGTCCCGAACATGCCCTCAAATGCAGCCCGCACGGCCACTTATGCGTTGAATAACGTGCTGGTGCCCTACCTGATCGAGATTGGTGAGAGCGGCTCTATTCACGAGGCACTCTGGCGCAACGTGGGACTGCGTAACGGTACCTACGTCTATCGCCGTCACCTAACCAAAAAGAGCCTGGCGGCTATGTTCGGTCTTCCCTATCGCGACATCGAGCTGCTGATCGCCTCGGGTCTTTAGGTAGAAGGTTGCAGGGCGCGCGTCGTGGCGCGAAGCACCAGCTCGAAGTCCAGGTGCACCTTCTCGATCGGTACGGGCTGCACCGCCTCGATATTGCGGATCAGAATTTCGGCCGCCTTTTCGCCCATGGTTTCTTTGGGCACGCGTACCGTCGAAAGCGGCCAGGGCGTGTAGCGAAGGAAAGCCAGGTCGTCGAAACCCATGACCGACACCTCGTCGGGTACCCGGATGCCCAGTTCCTGCAGCGCGCGGAGCACGCCGAGCGCCACCAGGTCGTTGTAGCAGGCGACGGCCGTGGGCATGGGATCGGGCCGCTGCGCGAAATACGCCCGGGCGGCCTCGTAGCCGTCGCGGGCGTGCGCGCCGGCGTAGATGACCTGGTCGTCGCGAAGTGCCCGGTTCGAGGCGCTGAAGGCCCGGCGCACGCCTTCCAGACGTTCTTCCGTGTGGAGCGAGTAGCGCGGGCCGGCAAAGTAGACGATGTGCGCGTGCCCCTGCTCCATGAGGTACTGCATGGCCACCTGCGAGGCGCGCATGTTGTCGATATCTACCAGGTTGGCCTGTAGCCCGCGAATGCCTTCCAGCAGCACGAACGGAATGTTACGGCGCTTGAGTTCAAAGATGTGCGAGAGGTCGGCCTCGTCGTCGATGACCGGTGTGATGATGAAGCCGTTGACGTCCTTGGCTGTCATAAGCTGAACGATTTGCTGCTCGGCACGGAACGAGCCTTCGGAGCTGGCCACCAGGATCGTGTAGCCTTTGGCTTCGGCTACGCGCCGGGCGCCGGCAATCAGCTCAGCATAGTATGGGTTGTCGTCTTCTTTGATGATGAAGCCGATGCTGCGCTCACCGTCGGAGCGGAAGCGGTGACGGGCAATTTCGCGCGGTCGGTAGTTGAGCTCGCGGATCACGGCCAATACTTTTTCGCGGGTGGCTGCGCTAACGGTATCCCGGTCGTTCAGCACAGCCGAGACGGTGGCCTTCGAGACACCGGCCAGACGGGCAACGTCCGAAATGGTAGGATTACGCCGCTTCTTCATTGCAAGTAAACTGGACCATTAAATCGGTTCAAATACTATTGTGAAATAAAGGGCCAGGGGACAGGTTCCCGGAAGCCGCACGAAGCTGGCGCGAGATGTTTTCAACGTGCGTTTTCCAGTCGATACAGGTCGGGGAGTTCATCCTCGAAGTAAATGAGTGGGTGCGCTTTGAAGCGTCGAAAATCCTCAGCGCTAGGGTGGCTGGGATAGGGGGCGAAATAATGGCCGGGTCGGTTGTAGGCGTTGCGCCAGGTGAGTACGTAGAGAATCTGGCGGGTTATGTCGTCGTGATCGAGTGCCCGGAGCAGCTTGCCCGTCCACCAGGTGCTGTCCGGGATGGCTTCGTAGCCGGTTTCGGTCAGGGCGGCCAGTTTGCCGCGCGCCTGTGCTATCTGAACCACGTCGCGCAGTTCGCGGATTAGGAAGGGGAGCGTTTCTTCGCTTGGGTGGGCGTGGTAATCGTCAAAGCCCAGCAGGTCTACGTAGTCGTGCCGGGGTAGCGTTCCAGGTAATCTTCGGGTGAATGGAAGCGATCGGAGGAATAGGCCAGCAGCAGGTTGTGCAGACCCTTTTCCTGGCGTAGATAATCGACGGTGAAGTGCCAAAGCTGTACGAATTCGTCCGGGGAGCAGTGGTTGCGGCCCCACCAGAACCAGCTCCCGGTCCACTCGTGGTAAGGGCGGAAGATGATGGGGATGGCAACGGTATCGGTGCGGCCGGGCGGCACGCCTCGGAGCGTGTGGGCGAAGTCGGCGAAGCGATCCAGCCAGCTCCGGAACAGGGCGTGTTGGGTGCCGCCGGGCAGGATGGCGTAAACGGCCTGCGTGGTATCCCAGGCATTACTGCCACTGACCGGATTGTCCATGTGTCAGCTGATCGTGATGACGCCGCCGCGCTGGAAGCCTTCGATGATCCACTGGCGCATATGGTCGAAGCGCACACCGTCGAGGTTGCGTTCGGCGCCATGTTCCAGACCGCCTACGTCCCAGCCGTAGACAGCCGGGTAGGAGCCAGTTACCTCTTTCACATCGGAGCGGCCGGGCTCAGCCCACCAGGAGACGCCGTAGGCAAGGTCGTCCTGATGGCCGTAAAGGATAGCGTGGGGTGCCAGGCGATGCAGGTTGCGAAAGAGCGCGCGCGTCTCTGGTGTGGCGTCCGGATCGGAGGGGGCAACGGTTGGCTGCGAGGCACGACAGCCAAACAGTAGCAATCCAAGCAGTAAGAAGGACCGAAGCATTGCGCTGCATGGAAGGCGGTGCAGTAGTCTGCTATAGCATTACTTTAATCCATTCATTTTATAAAACAAAGCAGTTTCGTTTTATTCATGGGATCTTTGCGAAGTGGTGGTCTGGTGAAAAAGCCGACGGCTGGCTTGCTTAACAAAAAGAGGTTTCTTATCATTGAATCGCTTCGTTCATTACCTAAACGCTACCTGAAATCGCTTTTGCCACCACTGTCATTGTAAAATCCTGGGAGGTGTAACACATGGCTACACTGGGGGTGCTTATCGGTAACCGAGGTTTCTTTCCTGCTCATCTCTGCACCGAAGGCCGCCGGAAGGTATTGCAGGTGCTGGAATCAGAAGGGATTCGGGCGCTCATCCTTCCGGAAGAGGCCACGCGCAACGGCGCCGTCGAGAGTCTCGAAGAGGCGCAGAAATATGCTGAATTTTTCAAGGCGCATCGGGACGAACTGGACGGCGTGCTGGTCTCGCTCCCCAACTTCGGCGACGAGCGGGCCATTGCCAATACGTTACGCTGGGCCGGAATCGACGTGCCTGTGCTGATTCACGCCTTTCCGGATCAGCCCGATCGCATGTCGATCAACTTCCGCCGGGACAGTTTCTGCGGAAAAATTTCGGTCTGCAACAACCTGTACCAGTACGGCATCCGCTACTCGCTGACGACGCTGCACACGGTCGATCCTGACAGTGAGGCGTTTCGGGCTGATCTGCGGCGCTTTGCAGCGGTCTGTCGCGTGGTGCGCTCGCTGCGCGGGCTGCGGATCGGACAGATCGGTGCGCGGCCGGCCGCCTTCAACACCGTGCGCTACAGCGAAAAACTGCTCGAGCGGGCAGGCATCACCGTCGAGCCGCTGGACCTTTCGGAGTTGCTGGGCTGGATCCGTCGCATGAGCGATCAGGACGCGGCGGTCCAGCAGAAGCTCGAAGAAATCCGGGCCTATACCGATACGCAGGGCATCCCCGAAGAAAGCCTGCTTAAACTAGCTAAGCTGGGCGTGGCTATCGATCGCTTTCTGCAAGCGAAAAAGCTCCAGGCAGTGGCCATTCAGTGTTGGACGGCCCTCGAGGAGTTCTACGGCGTGGTGCCTTGCACGCCCATGAGCATGCTTAGCAACCGGCTGATTCCCAGTGCCTGCGAGGCCGACATCCCAGGCGTGCTCAGTATGTACCTGCTGCAGCAGGCTTCAGGCAAGCCCGCGGCGCTGCTGGACTGGAATAACAACTACAGAGACGAACTGGATAAGGGCGTCGTGTTCCACTGCAGCAACCTGCCCGCGGCCTTTTTCGAATCGCAACGCATGGATTACCAGGAGATCATTGCGGGCACGGTCGGTAAGGAAAATACCTACGGCACGCTCGTAGGCCGTATTGCGCCGGGGCCGTTCACCTTCTGTGGGCTGACCACCGACGAGTTCAGCGGTCGCATCCGCACCTACGTGGGCGAAGGGCGCTTCACAGACGATCCGCTCGAGACCTTTGGCGGCTATGGAGTCTTCGAGGTGCCTGGTCTGCAGCAGTTGCTGCGCTACGTCTGCTCCAACGGCTTTCCGCACCACGTGGCCGCCACGCTGAACCATGTGGCCGACGTGCTGGCCGAAGCGCTGGGGACGTACCTGGGCTGGGAGGTGTACCGCCATCAGGCTTAAATCCCACCGGAGGAAAACGTCATGCAACCGACGTTCGCCATCGGACTGGACTACGGCACGAATTCCGTACGGGCCCTGATCGTCAACGTGCAGACCGGCGAGGAAGTCGGCACCTGTGTGTTTCCGTATCCTTCGGGCGAGCAGGGCATCCTTCTGGACGCATTCGATCCGGATCTGGCCCGCCAGTATCCAGGCGACTACTTGCAGGGCGCCGAGGAAAGCATTCGAGGGGCGATCGCCCAGGCGCGGCGCCATCCTGATTTCGATCCTGGGCGCGTTATCGGCATCGGGGTCGACACGACGGGCTCAACGCCGCTCCCAGTCGACGCCGAAGGGCGCCCGCTGGCCTTCGACGAACGCTTTCGCAACAACCTCAATGCCCAGGCCTGGCTCTGGAAGGACCATACAAGTCATGCCGAGGCGGCCGAGATCACCGAAAAGGCGCGGGCGTTGCGACCGCACTACATTGCCCGCTACGGTGGCACCTACAGCGCCGAGTGGTTCTGGGCCAAAATTCTGCACTGCCGGCGGGTGGACCCAGCGGTGTTTGAAGCGGCTTATACGTGGGTAGAGATTGCCGACTGGATTCCGGCGGCGCTGACCGGCACCGAGCATCCCAAGCGGCTGCGACGCTCAATCTGTGCCGCCGGCCACAAAGCGTTCTTCAACCCGGAGTGGGGCGGCTACCCTGATGAAGCATTCTTAGCCGCCATCGATCCGGCGTTGGTGCGCGTGCGGCGCTCGTTGCCAGACCGGGCCTACGATGTGTCGCAGCCAGCGGGGCGGCTCACGCCTGAATGGGCCGAGCGGCTGGGGCTTCCGGCCGGCATTCCCGTAGCCGTCGGCGCCTTCGACGCCCATCTAGGGGCCGTGGGGGCGGGCATCGAACCGGGTGTGCTGGTCAAAATCATCGGCACGTCCACCTGCGACATCATGATTGCGCCGGGCGATCAGCCGCTGGCCGAAATTCCCGGGCTGTGCGGCATCGTGCGCGACTCGGTGCTGCCAGGCTACTATGGGTTGGAAGCCGGCCAGTCCGCAGTGGGCGACATCTTCAACTGGTTCGTGCAGGTAGTGCGTCCGGAAGGCCAGGATCACGCTTCGTTGACCGAGGCGGCCGCACGGTTACGTCCGGGCGAAAGCGGTCTGCTGGCGCTCGACTGGCACAACGGCAACCGAACCGTACTTGTCGATCAACGCCTGACCGGGCTTATCGTGGGGCTGACGCTGCGCTCGACACCTGCCGAGATCTACCGGGCGCTGATGGAAGCGACGGCCTTCGGTGCCCGCGTCATCATGGAGCGCTTCGAAGCATACGGCGTGTCGGTGCGGCGCGTGCTGGCCTGCGGAGGCATTCCACCCAAAAATCCGCTGCTCATGCAGATCTACGCCGACGTGATGGGGCGTCGCATCGAACTGGCCCGTAGCGACCTGACCTGTGCGCTCGGCGCCGCCATCAGCGGAGCCGTGGTGGCCGGCAAACAAAACGGCGGCCACGATCGCTTCGACGAGGCCATCCAGGCCATGACCGGCGTACGGCCAGAGGCCTACGAACCGGACCCGGAGCGACAGCGCGTCTACGATGAGCTTTTTGCACTTTATAAGAATTTGCACGACGCTTTTGGGGTATCCGGCGTCGAAACGGATCTTTATCCAGTGATGAAGCGCTTGCTTCAAATCCGTGACGAGGTATGGCATTCGAAAAACTAAAGGCGGCGGTCTGGAAGGCGAACCGAGATATCGTGCGGAGCAGGCTGGTGCAGCTCACCTGGGGCAATGCCAGTGGGGTTGACCGCCAGGCCGGCGTCATGGCTATCAAGCCGAGCGGCGTGGACTACGACCGATTGCGGCCAGACGACATGGTGATCATTGAGCTGGAGACCGGCCGCGTGATAGAGGGCACGCTGAAGCCCTCTACCGATACGCCCACGCACCGCTACCTGTACCTGGCATTCGAAGAAATCGGCGGCATCGTGCACACGCATTCCCGGCATGCGGTGGCCTGGGCCCAGGCACGACGACCGATCCCCTGCTTGGGGACAACCCACGCCGACCATTTCTATGGAGAAATTCCGCTCACGCGGCCGCTGCGGCCGGAGGAGGTTGCCGAGGCCTACGAGCACCAGACGGGCCTGGTAATCGTCGAGTGCTTCCGCGAGCGCGGGCTCGATCCGCTGGAGGTCCCTGGCGTGCTGGTGGCCGGGCACGGCCCCTTTGCTTGGGGCGAAACCCCAAAAAAAGCGGCCGAAAATGCGCTGGTGCTCGAGCTGGTGGCCGAAATGGCCCTCTATACCTGCCAGCTCAATCCCGAAGCGCCCGTGCTCGAACAGTACGTACTGGACAAACACTTCCGGCGCAAGCACGGAAGCCAAGCTTACTACGGACAGCGATAAACTCCTTCTCCAACGAACCCTCTGGAGTCCTATGACGGTACTGGACTGGTTGATTGTAGCGGCCTATTTCGCGATTCTGGCCGGGATCGTCTGGTGGTCGGCCCGCCGCG